>Ga0207969_100013_pt1 | contig 142905 bp, 126 predicted proteins | sample LakWasMet25_LOW6_2_FD_183869 | JGI IMG/M metagenome (GOLD analysis project Ga0207969, IMG submission 183869) | Freshwater sediment methanotrophic microbial communities from Lake Washington under simulated oxygen tension - Sediment Metagenome... | ecosystem: Environmental > Aquatic > Freshwater...
ATGAAGAAGACAAATCGGGAAAAGGGTTAAAAACGCCATTTATGTAGGTGTTGCTAAGCGGCGATTCTTGAAAAAATCAGCTTGTCTGGGGCAATTGTATCTGGAAACCGATTTGTTCAGCGCTTCCTTAAGGTACGCGCTGTTTAAATATTCGGCTTAAGAAAACCACCACGCAGGCCACAGTTGCTGCATGGACAGATATTTGCTCCTCGGCAACTGCTTCTGCGCCTACTGTTGGTGCTCTACTACAGGCCCCATGGCCTTATGCGTAAGCTGCATTGACCTCCAGGGATGGAGGAAATGCCGCAAGATTGCCTGGAGCAATCGCGGCCGCCACATCCCTGTGGTTTAGCAATGCATGGAACAATTACCGAGGCTACGGAGAAAAACAATCATTTTAATTCAATGCATTGAAAACTTCGTGTTCTTCGTGCCGCCTAGAGGCGCCTACTTTTGGCTTCGTGGTGAATTCTTTAATTTTTTCTAAAACGAATATTTTCACAGCCTCTTTCTCCACGTAAAAAACTTGACAACCTCTACTTAATTCTTTAATTTCTGTCAAAACAGAAATAGGAGAATAAACATGCAACTTACCCCCGCTATGGAACGCTTTATTTTGCATTGGGGAGAAATGGGCACGCGTTGGGGCGTGAACCGTTCCGTTGCCCAAGTCCACGCCTTGCTTTATCTGTCGCCTAAGCCGCTTAACGCGGAAGAAATTGCCGAAACGCTGGTTCTGGCCCGATCCAATGTTTCCACCAGCCTGAAAGAATTGCAAAGCTTTGGCCTGATCAAAGTCACGCATGTGGTAGTGGGCGATAGACGCGATTATTTCGAAGCCATTAAAGATGTGCAGGAGATGTTCAATCTGGTTGTTGAAGGACGCAGAAAACGGGAGGTTGATCCCACCCTAACCTTACTGCGCGACTTGTACATCGAGGCGGATGCCGATACTGAAACCGATCCCGAGGTTAAAAAACGCATCGCCAATATGTTGGACTTTTTGGAGATCATGACCCATTGGTATGATCAATTGAGAAGATTGCCCAATAAGACGCTCATGCAATTGGTCAAGCTCGGCGATGCCGTAGTCAAGCTACTGCCGGGTGCAAATAAATAACAACAGACTGCTTTTGAAGCAGATTTTTGCGCACTGATTTCTTTAATTTCAGAAATAACGGTATAAACAATATGAATATACTACTCACCGGCGCAACCGGTTTTATTGGCCAACATTTGCTACGCGCCTTATTAACCGAGAATCATCAAGTCACTGTATGCTGCCGACGTCCTGAGCAGTTGCTGCGTCAATTTCCCGAGCTGAAAATTGTTGCGCTCGATTTTGCAAACGCCATCGACAGCAACGACTGGCTGCCGCATTTGGCTCAGATCGATGCCGTTATCAATGCAGTAGGTATTATTAAAGAAACCCGTCAGGCCGGCTTTGACAAGCTGCATCATCTGGCGCCCTGCGCCTTGTTCAAAGCCTGCGAACAAATGCAGATAAAAAAAGTCGTGCAGATTTCCGCGTTAGGGGCAGAGCTCAATGCGGAGACCGAGTATTTCACCAGCAAGGCCAAAGCCGATGCGCTATTACAGTCGTTAGACCTGGACTGGTTTATTCTCAAACCTTCGCTGGTGTTTGGGCCGGGCGCTAAAAGCATGGGTTTATTGACAGCGCTGGCCGCTTTACCGGTGACGCCGGTCATGGATGATGGCCAGCAAGCCGTGCAGCCGGTGGCGGTAAACGATCTGCAACAAGCCGTGTTAGCGGCACTAAAACCGCAGACTCAAGCCCGGCAGGTTATTAACGCCGTCGGCCCCCAGCCTATCCGTTTTATAACGCTGCTGAGCTTGCTGGCTAATCGTCTGGGCCGACGCTTAAATCCCGTTCATGTTTCCAGCCATTGGCTCGCCGCTCTTGCCCCCTTAGCCGCGGTCATGGACGAGCCTGTACTGAACAAGCAGAGCATCACCATGCTACAACGCGGCAATACCGCCAGCGCCGAAAATTTCACCCGTTTTCTCGGCTATAGTCCTGCCAGTCTTGAGCAGTCGCTGCAAGCAACGCCAACCTCGCAAGCCGAGCGTTGGCACGCGCGCCTGTACTTTTTACGCCCGCTGTTAACTGTCAGCATTGCTCTCGTTTGGCTGTGGACGGGCATCGTGTCGGCGTTTCTGTACCCGGCTCACGACAGTTACCAAATGCTGGAGCGAGTCGGCATTACCGGCGACTTGGCGCCATTAACATTATACGGCGCATCGATGGCTGATTTTGCGCTGGGCGTCCTGGTGTTATCGCGCTGGCGGCTACGGCTGGTGGCGGCGCTGCAGATCGGCATCATGCTGGCCTACATGCTGGTAATCAGCTTTTGCCTGCCGGAATTTTGGCTGCATCCTTTCGGCCCTTTACTTAAAAATCTGCCATTACTGATGGCAATTCTAGTGTCATTAATTCTTGAAGAGGAAAGACCATGACTTACCTGACCGTAAAAAGCCTGCATATTTTCAGCATGATTTTACTATTCGGCACCGGCCTCGGCAGTGCCTTTTATAAATACATGGCGGATGTGCACGGCGATGTCCGCGCCATCTACACTACCAATAAGCACGTCGTGCTGGCGGACTGGCTATTCACGACGCCGACGGTGCTGATTCAACCGATAACCGGTTATTTCCTGCTACAGCAACTGCCGTTCCCTATCACCACGCCGTGGCTGTTGACCTCCATTATCCTGTATTTAATTGCCGGCGCCTGCTGGCTGCCGGTCGTGGTCCTGCAAATCCGCATGCGCGAGTTATCCAAACAGGCGGCTCAGCAGCAAACGGCGTTAAGCCCGCAGTATTTCAGTTACGCACGGATCTGGTTTTGGCTTGGGGTGCCGGCCTTTATAGCCATGGTTCTGATTGTCGTGCTGATGGTCCTGAAACCAACCTTATGGGGCTGATCATGAATACTTCCTTGATGCAACGCGTACTCGGCGACGATTGGGCAGCCCTGCCTCCGGTGATCCAGCGCCACTATCAGCTCACTCTGCCGCAGCAGGCCATCACCGTAACCGGCAATATGAACATCGATTACCCGTACTGGCTAACGCCGGTCATAAAACTACTGCGCTTATTCGGTGCATTGGTCGATTTAAAAGGCGAACATCTGCCGGTGCAGGTAAAAAAATGGCGTCAAACCGACTCGTCTATACTGTACTGGCGACGGCATATTCAAGCTGCCGACAACGGCAAGCGGTGCGTGTTTGCCTCACGCATGGCTTGGCAACAGGACCATGAGCTGATCGAATCGGTCGGCATGGGCTTTGGTATCCGTTTAAAGCTCAGCGTTGAGCAAGGCAAGCTGGTTTACCAAAGCCGCGGGCATTTATTGCAACTGGGACCGCTAACCCTGCCCATTCCTGACAGCCTGCTGTTAGGCCACGCCCTCATCACTGAACAAGCGTTATCGGAAGACACTTTTCAGCTGGACTTTCAGATTATCCACCCGTTATGGGGCAGAACCTATTATTACGGCGGCGTTTTTGAAGTGCCGAAAACCTGACTTAGCAGCTTAACCCGGGGTCAGTCCATTAATCCTAACCGCAAGTTAAAAATCCGGCCAATGCCCTAATAACGTCAGAGTATTGGCCGGATCGGATTGGCTTAAACTATTGACAATTGCGGCAATTGGCGCAATCCCGCATTTACTGCCTTGGATAATCGCATCGGCAGTTTTGTCAGGCGAATGCGCCGAAAATCCTATACCTCAACTAAAAGCCGAACGACTAGCGGCGCAAGAAACTCGTATAATCGACCTGATGGATATTTAAATATAAAGTTATACGGCATGAGCTTGGGACGAATATGAACAGGCCATGTTTTTCCAACATCATCAGTTATTTTGTCGAACGAGGGTTTATAAGTAATGGCGCATCATCACCATCACGATCATTCTGCAGGGCACCATCACGGCCTTCCGCACAACCAAGGGCGCACTTTAATCTTCACCATATTATTGAATCTGGTATTTGTAGCGCTTGAATTCGCCTATGGTTTCATCGCCAACTCCACCGCATTAATTGCCGATGCAGGCCATAATGCATCCGACGTGCTCGGCCTGCTGCTGGCATGGGGCGCGCTTATGTTAGCACGCACACAACCCAGTGAACGCTACACCTACGGACTTCGCAGCACCTCCATTCTGGCGGCACTCTCTAACGCCATGCTGCTGCTGGTAGCATGCGGAGCGATTGCGTGGGAGGCCATCCACCGCTTCTCGCAGCCACCAATAATAGCCGGTTTAACCGTATCGATTGTCGCAGCGGTTGGCATCGTCATCAACGGACTGTCCGCATGGCTGTTGAGGAAAGGCAGCAAAGAGGATTTGAACGTTAAAGGCGCCTACCTGCATATGCTGGCGGATACCGTGGTATCGCTTGCAGTGGTGGTAACCGGACTGGCTATGTTTCAATCCGGCTGGTACTGGCTCGACCCGGGCATCAGCTTAGTGATTGTCGTCGTGATCGTGATCGGGACATTGGGCTTGTTGCGCGATTCGCTACGCTTGGTGTTGAGCGCTGTGCCTGGACAGATCAATGCGCCTGAAATTGACTTATACCTGCGCCAATTGGACGGCGTAACGGATATTCATGATTTGCACATTTGGGGCCTAAGCACCACCGAGACCGCATTGACAGCCCATCTGGTCATGCCTGACGGCTACCCCGGCGATGTTTTTATGGATAACATCGCGTGCACACTGAAGGAACGGTATTCCATTCATCACAGCGCTTTGCAGGTTGAACAAGGGACCACCAATCACACCTGCCCACTGTCTATAACAAAACCTTTACCGCATCGCCATTAAATCCGGCATGCCGTTTCACTAAATAAACACTATGTTGAGCTGCAGCGATGATTAACGAAAACTGTAATTTCTGACCTGGGGCCCAGCAATGTTTAGCTCTCTTTTTGCGTTACCCCGCACTGTCTGGCTGCTTGGCCTAGTCAGTTTCTTCAACGACACTGCCAGCGAACTGGTCTATCCTCTGGTGCCCATCTATCTTGCCTCGGTGCTGATGGCCGGACCCAAAGCCTTAGGACTGATCGAGGGCATCGCCGAGGCGACAGGCAGTTTGTTAAAGCTATTTTCAGGCGTTATGTCCGACCGCATGAAATCCACCAAGCATTGGGTGGTAGGCGGCTATACGCTGGCTGCTATCGCTCGCCCCTTGCTAGCTTTCACTACGACTTGGCCGATGGTGCTGGCGCTGCGCTTTGCAGACCGCGCGGGCAAAGGCTTACGCACCTCGCCTCGGGATGCGTTACTGGCTTTGACCGTTGATAAGGATCATCGCGGACTGGCTTTCGGCTTGCATCGAGCGATGGATAATGCCGGCGCTGTCGCGGGGCCTCTTCTTGCGGCTTGGTTGCTGGCCGAACATATCCCTTTACAGAATGCTTTCCTTTGGGCCTCTTTGGGCGGAGCTATAGCGGTGATATTGACCCTGTTCGTAAAAGAGCCGAAGCGAGACGCCGACACCCCTATTCAGCGTTTCAGCTGGAGCCTGAAAGCGCTACCCACTCCTTTTAAGCGTTACTTGCTGGTTTTAGCCTTGTTCACGCTGGGCAATGCATCCAACATGTTCCTGTTGCTCCGAGCGAAAGACATGGGCTTGCCCGAATATCAGGTACCGCTGCTTTGGGCGTTGGTATCATTGACTGCGGCGCTGTTTTCCACACCCTTGTCCGCCCTTTCCGACAAGCTCGGACGCGTCCGGCTGATCGTCGGCGGCTGGATAGTTTATAGCGTTTTTTACTTGTTACTCGGGCTCAATGGCAATTCCCAGCTGGTATGGCCGCTGTTTGCTTTTTATGGCTTATTCATGGCCGCAACCGAGGGTGCCGAAAAAGCGCTGGTCGCCGATATGGTATCGAACGAGGTAATTGGCACCGCTTACGGCTGGTTTAACCTGACCGCCGGCATCATGTTGCTGCCGGCCTCGATCATCTTCGGCTGGCTGTGGCAGACGGAAAATTCTCTGACCGCTTTCGGATTTTCCTCGGCCTGCGCTTTGTTGGCTGCCTTATTGCTTCGTGCCTGGGTATCGCCGTTACACTTTGCAGTTGCCAAACATGACAATTCCCGTTAACTAAATATTTTCCGATACCCGTTGCACTTGACGGCAAACCCTGCAAAGCATGAAGAGTGCAACCAAATCCCAATTGCTCTTTCCTCTCATCCGCACGTAATCTTATGATTACATGAATTTCAGCCAAAGATTACTTACAGCCGGGCCAAAATACCCGATACTCTTTGCGCCTATCATAACCTCAGCAACCTTCTTGGGATTGCCCCTTAAGATAGAGCAAAAATTCCAATAATAACGATTATAAAAGGTGAATTATGTTTCCCAAAAACACTTTCCTAGGTGCCGGCGTCTTGCTGCTCACCTCCGTCGCATGGACACCCCTGGCATTCGGAGAAACGCCAGCTGAACCCAACGCGTCCGTTGGCACGACAACAGGACGCCAGTATACCCCGCCCGGTTATGTATTCAGCGCCGACATCCCGCATGACATGGTCACGCATGATGTCGGCGCTATCGGCTTTCAACCGTTCGTAGACATTCTTGCCTGGGATACTTTTATTGCCCTCAACTGGCCTGTGCCGGAACAAATCGTCCAGCGCGGGGTTCCCGACCGGCAAAATGTCATCGGCGGGTTCGTCACCAGCGGCGGTGAAGGCGGTAAACCCAAAGTTTCGCCGACAGGACCTACGGTTTGGGAAACCTATAAAGACACAGCGGATATATTCTTAAACCCTCCGGTCAAACCCGCTCCCTTCAACGCTGGAGAAAGCATTCCTCCTTCTTGTAAATCGCTGGCAAACGCAAACCCGGAAGCCGCGCGCCGGACATTATGGCAAAACGCGAAAGTCTCCGATGTTCTGCGCAGCTTTGAGCAGGCATTCACCATGGCGCCGCTGATAGACCAGAATGGCGAGAAAGTCTGGTACGAAATCAAGGTAAACCAGGCCTATTATGACTATGTCGTCAACAACGGCTTTTACGACAGCAGGAAACAAAAAGGCAAAGTGATCTCCTTCCCCGCTTCGTCTAACGATACCGGCACCGAAGGCGCGGTAAAAGTCAAAGCGGCCTGGAAAGTCATGGGCGCACCGGGCAGCAAGCAACCGGACGATGCGAAGAAGTTCTATACCACCGATGCGCTGATTTTCGACCCGGCAACCAAGCAATGCTCAAAGCAGACAGTCGGCCTGGTCGGCTTGCATGTCACTATGAAAACCAAGCAGTTGCCGCAATGGATGTGGGCGACTTTCGAGCACGTCGATAACGCGCCGGATGTGCAGGACGGAAAAGCCGTCCCCGTGGCCGGCAAGCAATACAACTTCTACAATCCAAGCTGCACCGCATGCCCACTCAATACGCCGCCATCGAAAGAGCAGCCGAACGAGCCAACCCAAGTCGGCCGCCTGATCCCGGTAGCCAGCACAGCGCCCAATGCCACCTACCAGGCGGCATTGAAATCATTGCGGGCAGACAATGTCTGGCAAAATTACATGCTCGTGGATGCCCAATGGGGCGCATCGGCCAGCCCCATAGGCGAACCCAACCAGCCTAAGTTCCTTGCCAATACAGTCATGGAGACTTATTTGCAAGGTGAGGTCGTGGACCAGCAAGCGCCGCACGGATGCATCAATTGCCACGGCCTGGCCAATAAGACAGACCTGGACTTCCAATTGACGGGGGCCTATCCGCATCCGCCCCGCTTTGCCGATTCGTTCTTCAAGGCTCACGGTATAAACCTCACGCCAAAACAGCAGTAGCTTTTCAATCCGCGCGATGACGGAGCATCGTCATCGCGCTGTCTATTTTGAGGGCTCGTTAATCACTTCATCCCTCAACACATCAAATGCGTTAAACGCGGTATTCAGGCTGAGTCTCAGGTTAATGATGCAGGCGAGCGTCGTGCTGGTAAAAATACAGATCATGATGGCGATTTGGTATTTCACCGCCAGCCACGGCTCGCTGCCGCCGAGGATTTGCCCCGTCATCATACCGGGCAAAGAGACCAAGCCCATGGTAGCCATGCCGGCGATGGTCGGGTTGATCGCGGCTTTGACGGCGTCCCGAAAATACGGCCGCACGGCTTCCCAGCGTGATGCGCCCAGCATCAGGAAGGTTGCGTATTCGTTTTCGTTCTTGCGTAATGCCGAATAAAAACGCTCCAGCGCAATGACATTCCCTTGCAGGCAGTTGCCGAGGATCATGCCCGCTAACGGCACAATATAACGAGCATCGTAATAATGGGCCGGCTGGATGACCAGGATCACCAGATAAGCGGTGGAAAACAGTATGCTGGCGGCAATGGCGATAAAGGTCGCCAATACGAAATAGCGCGCCTTGAGCCCCGCACGCCGCAGAATGCTCAAATCGGCGACCAGCAGCATGACCAGTATCCACAAACCGTTGAGCCAGGGATGGTTAAGGTCGAACAGCATTTTCAGGTAGATGCCGACCAGCGCTAACTGAATGCTCATGCGCAAGATGCTGATGCCGATATCTTTGCTCAAGCGCAAGCCGACCAGCCACAGCAACAACCACGGCACTAAGCAAAGACCGTACAGCAGCGCCATTCGCGGCAGTTCAATATCAAGTGTTTCCATTGTGCCTTACCTGTATTAATCGGCCCGCTTCAAGCTCTAAAACAATGCCGCAGCGCTCCAGCCACTCGGGGTCGTGGGCCACCGAAAGCACGGTCAGGTTCGGGTCGGAGAAAACATCGAACACGGCCTGTTTGCTTTGCACATCCAAAGCACTGGTCACTTCATCCAGCAGATACAGTTTTTTACCCAACAACAGCCCCCGAGCCAGCGCTATCCGCTGTTTTTCGCCGCCGGAAATGCGGCTGCTTTCCCGGCTTAAAATATCAGAAGGCAGTTGCAGCCGCTGCAGCACCTCCATAAGTTGGTCTTCAGTGGGCCGGTGATCGCGATGCGTTTTGAATTGAAAAGGCAGCAGCAGCGCGTCCCGTACGCGGTCGGCGCCCAGCATCGGCTCTTGCCCGATATAAGCGGTGTGGCTTCGGATGGCCTGAACCGATGATGGATTTAAAGGTTTGTCCTGAAAATAAACCGTGCCTGACGTTATGGGATGGAGTCCCAACAAAGATTTCAGTACGCTGCTCTTACCGGAGCCGGATTTGCCGCATAACACTGCTTTTTGGCCGGAAAATAGCGAGAAGCTAATGTCCGAAAGAATGGCTTTTTCGCGGACAGTGACCGATACGTGATCGAATCGAATGATAGGAAGCATTAAGTGATTGTTCCAAACTGAAGTGCGGCAACAAAACCACAAATAACACTATAGAAGCTTTTTCGTTAGCCGCCCTGATATAAGAAGGGCTTGGGATAAGCCTTTTATTTCAACAAATGCTTAACGGCATCCCTTTCTTCTTTTAATTCAGCTTCGGTAATGCGCAGTCTCTGCCAGCTAAAATCATTGATTTCCAAGCCCCTGACCACATTAACCTCGCCGTCGACGACCACGACCGGGAAAGAATAAACCAATCCGGGTTCAATGCCGTAATAACCGTCCGATAACACTGCCATGCTGACCCAGTCACCCGGTTTGGTGCCCAAAGCCCAGTTCTTCATCTGGCCTATTGCCGCATTGGCAGCCGATGCGGCACTGGACTGGCCTCTGGCTTTGATGATTTCCGCTCCGCGCTGCTGCACGATGGGAATAAACTCGTTAACGTACCAGTCGTTATCCACTAAAGACAACGCATCTTGTCCCTTGACCTTGGCGTGATGGATGTCGGGATACTGTGTTGTCGAATGATTGCCCCAGACTGTCATATTTTTTACATCAGCCGGCACCACGCCGCATTTTTCAGCTAACTGGCTTAGCGAACGGTTATGGTCCAATCGGGTCATTGCCGAAAAATTCTCCGGCCTTAAATCCGGCGCATTGCTTATCGCAATCAGGGCATTGGTGTTGGCCGGATTGCCCGTCACCAAGACCTTGACTTTTCGGCTGGCGACGTCGTTCAACGCTTTGCCTTGAATCGCAAAAATTTCTGCGTTCACTTCCAACAAATCCTTGCGTTCCATGCCCGGACCTCTTGGCCGTGCGCCGACTAAAAAGACATAGTCCGCATTCTTGAACGCCACCCGGGGATCGTCTGTGACTTCAATGCGATGCAGCAAAGGAAAAGCGCAGTCTTTTAATTCCATCACCACGCCTTTTAAAGCGTTCATGGCCGAAGGGATTTCAAGCAAATGCAATACGATCGGCTGCTCATTTCCTAGAAACGCGCCGGCGGCCAACCGAAACAGCAAAGAATAACTGATTTGACCTGCAGCGCCTGATACAGCAATGTGAACGGGTGTTTTCATCTGTTTTTCCTTTGATTCTTTGTTATTTTTTCCTGAGCTTACTCGATAAAGCTACCAAGATAATCGGAAAATATTTCAATTAATCCATTCCCGACGCCTAACAACCACAGCATAACTTCATTTCCACAGATAATAACGAACATAAGCCTGTACAGGCAAGCATATCGGAAAAACAGGGTCAAGTTTGTACGCTATGTCACACGAAGCGGGCTAAATAAGGCAGTGTTTTGTTTATCGAGTATAATGAGCCGCTTTAGTAACCGTATTTACCTATACCAGACCAATCCATCACGAGTAAGTTAATGAAGAAACTGTTATTCCAATTCGATACAGACACTCACCCTTCAGTTTTCGATACTGTTGTAGCCTATGACGGCGGTGCAGATCATGTCATCGGACACGGTGGATTGACGCCTGAAAATGTCACAGCTCTGGTAGAAGGCACGATATTTACCCGCGCGCCCAAAGACAAAAAAAATACAGCCATTTTTATCGGCGGCAGCGATATGATCGCCGGCCAAGCATTATTTGCCGCAGTGCAAAAAGTCTTTTTCCCCGGTTTTCAGGTTTCGGTCATGCTCGACAGTAACGGTAGCAATACCACAGCCGCCGCCGCTGTCGCAAAACTCGCATGCAGCGGCACACTGACCGGTAAAAAAGCGGTAGTACTGGCAGGTACTGGCCCGGTCGGTCAACGTGCGGCGGCGATGCTGGCTAAAGAAGGTGCAGAGGTATCGCTGACAGCCCGTAAAATGGAACGTGCCGTACAAGCTTGCGAAAACATGAAAGCCCGTTTCGGCGTCAATCTGACTCCTGTTGAAGCGTTTGATAACGACGCCCGGGCCAAAGCCATTGAATATGCCAACATCGTCTTGGCAACCGGCGCGGCAGGGGTGGAACTGCTATCGGCCGATCAATGGCAGCATAATCCTCATATTGAAATGATGGCCGATGCCAATGCGACGCCGCCTATCGGCATCGGCGGCACGGACGTCATGGACAGGGGCAATGTTCGCAACGGCAAAATCATCTGGGGCGCTATCGGTTTCGGCACATTGAAACTGGCCTTGCACCGTGCCTGTATCGCAAAGTTATTTGAAGACAACAAGCAAGTTTTCGATGCCGAAAATATCTTTGCGCTGGCAAAGGAAATGGCCTAAATCGCGTCGCTGCCGCCATAGAACCTGACATGAGCCTTTTAGCAGATCAAGCCGATTTGGCTTTATTGAGACGAGATGCCCTCAGCATTTTTAAGGCCGGCATCGCGGCAGCCGACCCTTATCAGGCCGTGAAACATTACCTAACTCCCCGACTCCTTGGCGATCACTCAAAAGTCCATCTAATCGCTTTCGGCAAAGCTGCCTGCGCGATGGCGCAGGCAGCGCAGGAAATCATTCCTGCCGGAATGCTGGCAGGCAGAGGCATAGCCGTCACCAATTATGAAAATGTAACCAGCGTCGACAATGTTGACGTAATCGGCGCATCGCATCCGCTGCCCGATGAAGCCGGGCTTAACGCCGCAAAAACCATTGCCGACCATGTGCACAATGCTAAAGAAAATGAGCTGGTGCTGGTACTGGTCAGCGGCGGCGGGTCGGCGCTAATCCCCTACCCTGCCGGCCAAATTACTTTGCAGGAAAAAATTGCCACCACCGATTTACTGCTGGCCTGCGGCGCGACCATCAATCAGATCAACTGCGTCCGCAAACATTTGTCGTTGTTAAAAGGCGGCGGCCTGGCACGGATGGCTATGCCTGCCGATTTGCATGCGCTTATCTTATCCGATGTTTTGGGCGATGATTTAAGCTCCATCGCCAGCGGCCCTACTGTTGCTGACGGCACCACTTATGCCGATGCCATTGAAATTCTTAAAGCCAAAGGCATTTGGGATCAGGTGCCGGTCAGTGTCCGTCAGCATCTGGAACAGGGCAAACTGGGGCACATTGCCGAAACCCCTAAGCCCGGCGATGATATTTTTAAAAATACCCGGCACACCTTGGTCGGCAGCAATACCATCAGCGTCAACGCAATGCTGGAAGCCGCCCGGAAGCTGGGTTACGAAACCGAACTGTACAGCGAACATTTATCCGGCGAAGCCAGAACTGTGGGGACAACTTTAGTCGCCCAGTGCATTGAACGGCGACTAAAAAATAAACCCATCGCCCTGCTGGCGGGCGGCGAAACTACCGTCACTCTAAAAGGTAATGGACGCGGCGGACGCAACCAGGAAATGGCGCTGGCTTTTGCGCTTGCAGCAGAACAACGTGGTCTAACCGGCAACTGGACATTTCTTAGCGGCGGCACCGACGGCCGCGATGGCCCGACCGATGCGGCCGGCGGCATCGTTGATAACAGCTCGATCAAACGCATGACTCAAGCCGGCGTCAATCCGCTCCAGCTGCTAGAGAACAACGACTCATACACCGCTTTAAAAGAGTCTGACGACCTAGTGAACACCGGCGCGACAGGCACCAATGTCGCCGATCTGCAAATCCTGCTGATCCAGCCCGAACCTTATATAAAAAATATTAATCCAGGAGAAAACCATGTTTAAAAAATCAATGACCATCAAAGGCTTCGACGACGACTTGTTCCAAGCCCTTGAAGAAGAACGTCAACGCCAGGAAGATCACATCGAACTGATCGCCTCCGAAAACTACGCCAGCCCGCGGGTTTTGGAAGCGCAAGGCACCGTGTTGACCAATAAATATGCCGAAGGCTATCCCGGCAAACGTTACTACGGCGGCTGCGAATTTGTCGACAAAGTCGAGCAATTGGCGATCGACCGCGCCAAAGAACTGTTCGGCGCCGACTACGCCAACGTGCAGCCGCATTCAGGCTCGCAAGCTAACATGGCGGTATTTATGGCCCTGATTCAACCGGGCGATACTATTCTCGGCTTAAGTCTTGCCGATGGCGGCCATTTAACGCACGGTGCCAAGCCTAACTTTTCGGGCAAAATCTATAACGCGGTTCAATACGGCCTGCACCCTGAAACCGGTGAAATCGATTATGCGCAAGTTGAAGCGCTGGCGCTGGAACATAAACCCAAAGTGATCGTTGCCGGCTTTTCCGCCTATTCCCGCGTTTGGGATTGGCAACGTTTCCGCGACATCGCCGATAAAGTCGGCGCTTACCTGTTTGTCGATATGGCCCATGTTGCAGGCCTTATTGCCGCAGGTTTATACCCTAACCCCGTGCCGATTGCCGATGTGGTCACCAGCACCACGCACAAATCCTTGCGCGGCCCTCGCGGCGGCCTGATTTTGTGCAAAAGCAACCCGGAACTGGAGAAAAAATTCGACTCCAACATTTTCCCCGGCATTCAGGGCGGCCCGTTGATGCATGTGATCGCAGCTAAAGCTGTTGCTTTTAAAGAAGCCATGCAGCCCGAATTCCGCGCTTACCAGCAACAGGTGATTAAAAATGCCCAAGCCATGGCTGCCGTGTTTATGAAACGCGGTTTCGACGTGGTTTCCGGCGGCACCGACGACCATTTAATGCTGGTTTCGCTGATTGCCAAAGGCATCACCGGCAAAGCGGCCGACGCCGCGTTGGGCAGAGCGCATATCACCGTCAACAAGAATGCCGTGCCTAATGACCCGCAATCGCCGTTCGTGACCAGTGGCATCCGTGTCGGTACACCCGCGCCAACCACACGCGGCTTTAAGGAACAGGAAATGACCGAAATCGCCCACATGATGTGCGACGTGATGGAAAACATCGAAGACGAAAATGTCATCGCCGCGGTACGCGAGAAAGTCGGCAACCTATGCGCTCGGTTTCCGGTTTATAGTTGACGTGTAGGTCGGACACCAACCTAAGAGCCGTAGGTTGGGCTGAATGCAATGAAGCCTAACAGAAATAGATAAGCAAAACGTTGGGCTTCGTACCTCAGCCCAACCTACAAGCTAAAATTTAAACAGGGGAAAATTGATGACTTATTCCATTCAAGACATAACCGCAAAAATCAACGCACTCCCTGAGCCTATGCAGCAAGAAGTGTTCGCTTTTTTTGAGCTCATGCACCTCAAAGCGGTTCACCAAACATTGTTAACCCAACATGACCCGGCGTTAAGCGAACAAGTAATCGAATGGAATCATCCTAAGGAGGATGAGGCATGGGTGACTTATTAAAATGGCCAAACTTGCCGATGTACCTGAAAAAGTCATAAGCACTGTCACGCAAACACTATAAAGATGGTCAATAGCCAAATTCAACCAACTCCTTTTGAAATATAAATATGTCTGATATAGAAATCGCCCAACAAGCCAACATGAAACCGATCATCGGTTTGGTTAAAGAACAATACGGCATCGACGCCGAGCACCTCGACCCTTACGGCCATTACAAAGCCAAGATGTCGCTGGAATATGTCAACAGCCTGTCCGATAAACAAGACGGAAAACTGATTCTCGTGACTGCGATCAGCCCGACCCCGGCCGGCGAAGGCAAGACCACTACGACGGTAGGCTTGGGCGATGCGATGAACCGCATCGGCAAAAAAACCATGATGTGCCTGCGCGAGCCGTCATTAGGCCCGTGCTTTGGCGTAAAAGGCGGCGCGGCGGGCGGCGGTTACTCGCAAGTGGTGCCGATGGAAGACATCAATCTGCATTTTACCGGCGATTTTCATGCCATCGGCGTGGCGCATAACCTGCTGTCGGCCTTGATCGACAATCACATCAACCACGGCAACGCGCTGGACATCGATCCCCGGCGCATCCAATGGAAACGCGTTGTCGATATGAACGACCGCGCCTTGCGCAACATCGTGGTCGGCATGGGCGGCCCGGCTAACGGCTATTTGCGTGAAGACGGCTACGATATCGTGGTGGCTTCCGAAGTCATGGCGATTTTATGTTTGGCGACCAGCCGCGCGGATCTTAAAGAGCGCTTGGGCCGCATCGTAATCGGTTATAAATCCGACCGGGTCACGCCGGTTTACGCCCGCGACCTGAACGCGCAAGGCTCGATGGCGGCGTTGTTGAAAGATGCGATCAAGCCCAACCTGGTACAAACGCTGGAAAACAATATCGCGATTATTCATGGCGGGCCGTTTGCCAATATCGCCCACGGTTGCAACACCGTAAGCGCGACCAAAACCGCATTGAAACTGGCCGATTATGTGGTCACCGAAGCGGGCTTCGGGGCCGATTTGGGCGCGGAAAAATTCATCGATATCAAATGCCGCATGGCCGGACTTAAACCGTCTGCCGTAGTGCTGGTCGCGACAGTCAGGGCACTTAAATTCCACGGCGGCGTGGTTAAGGAAGAATTGAATCAGGAGAATCTGGCGGCGCTGGAAAAAGGCTTTGAAAACCTTGAGCGTCACCTGCACAACATCAACCATCACTACGGCCTGCCGTGCGTGGTGTGCATCAATCACTTTACATTCGATACCGATGCGGAAATTGCTTTATTGAAGCAAAAATGCGAAGCCTTAGGCGCAAAATGCGTAGTCTCCAAACATTGGGCACAAGGCGGCGCCGGTGCGGAAGAACTGGCTCATGCGGTTAGCGACATCGTCGATCACCGCGAGCCGGAATTTAACTACGTCTATGACGAAAACCTGAGTCTTTGGGAAAAAATCGAAGCCATTGCCACCAAACTGTACGGGGCTGGCAGCGTCACCGCCAACGCCAAAGTTAAAGCGCAGCTGGCTGCATGGAATGCGGATTACGGCAAGTTCCCGATTTGCATGGCAAAAACCCAGATGTCGTTTTCAACCAATCCTAACGCCAAAGGCGCGCCTTCAGGGCATGTGGTTGAAATCAGCGATGTCCGCCTTGCCAACGGCGCGGGCTTTATTGTCGCGATTGCCGGCGACATGATGACCATGCCGGGTCTGCCTAAAGTGCCTGCCGCAGAAAGAATCGATATTGACGATAGCGGCAAGATCACCGGGTTATTCTAATCCTGCGCAGAGGCTCAATATTTTGCCCCTCTAATCTCGGCTCACTGCCGTCATTGCTGTTGGAGTTCAAAGCTAGCTGTGAACCATTTAGATGTACAAGGCCAGCCTTGTACTCCAGTACGGACGCGAAGTTTACCCCGGTAAGCTTCGCGCCCCCGGTAGTTCTACTCATTCCCCGCTACGCTCGCTGAACCGCCGGCAAGCGTCGATCAACACGCGCCTTGTATCTACTGTATAATGTTTAGCCAATCTTTAAAAACTGACTGCGTTTATGTATAGATATGAAGGCCGCGTCATCCACGAAATCCACGATGATGACGGCATTTTGGAAGTCGTTGAGACTGATGGCGTGAGATCGCTGCACTTTGGCTCCTTTCCCCGGCAAAGCAGTATGCTGCTGGCTGAACCGGACAAACTGTACCTGAATTATGTCCGAGCCATGACCAGCTGGATGTTGTTTAAACCCACGCTTGATGAGGAGGCTTTGATCATCGGCTTGGGCGGCGGCTCATTGACCAAGCATCTGCTTCACCATTTCCCCGACTGCCGCTTGCGGATCGTGGAATACCGGGAAAGCGTGGTCAAGATCGCTCGCAGCCATTTTGGCCTGCCCCTCGATCCGCGCATCAAAGTGATCATCGACGACGGCGCAAGGTATGTGCGCCAGCGCACCGAAAGCCAAGCCGAACAATACAGCCTGATGTTTGTTGATGCGTTCGACCATGAAGGCATGGCCTCATCAATCAGCAATCATGCTTTTTTTGATGCCTGCAAGATGCTGTTAAAAAAAGACGGCATGCTGGTCATCAATCTTTGGGGAGGGCTCAGCAATCCTCTATTCCAGCAGGTTGCCCTATGGATGGGGAGGACTTTCGATTGGCGAATCCTGTTTCTCCCCGTTAAAGACCGGGGCAATATTATCGGTTTGGCTTTTAATGCAGGCGCTCCGCTTTATTCCATGAAAGACTTGCGAACCCGCGCCATCATCCTTGAGCAGCTTTACCAGATAGAATTTATCTCTTATTTAAAAGATATCGCCAAACACAATTCCAGCGTCATCAACAACTCGATACAAAAATAATGTCTACCGCCTTACAAACCGAACCCAACCTTTTTAGCTACCGGAAATACTGGGCGCACCGCTTTGGCAATGCCCCTGTTTTACCGATGAGCAAGGCTGAAATGGACGACCTCGGCTGGGATGCCTGCGATGTCATTTTAGTCACCGGCGATGCCTATATCGACCACCCGAGCTTTGGCATGGCTCTGATTGGAAGGCTGCTTGAAGCGCAGGGCTTCAGGGTCGGCATCATTTCGCAGCCCGACTGGACCAGCGCCAAGGATTTTTGCAAATTGGGCCGTCCCAAGCTGTTCTTCGGCGTGACCGGCGGCAATATGGACTCGATGGTCAATCGTTACACTTCGGACAAAAAAATCCGCTCCAACGATGCCTATACCCCGAACGGCGAGGAGGGCAAGCGCCCTGACCGCGCGGTCAATGTCTACTCGCACCGTTGCCGCGAAGCGTTCAAAGATGTGCCGATCATCATCGGCGGCATCGAAGCCAGTCTGCGCCGTATCGCGCACTATGATTACTGGTCGGATAAAGTCAGGAAATCCGTGCTGCTGGACTCCAAAGCCGACCTGCTGGTTTACGGCAATGCCGAGCGCCAGATCGTCGAAATTGCCCATCGCCTGGCGAACGGCGAAGCCATATCGGAACTCAAAGGCATTCGCGGCACTGTGCACTTCGTTAAGCAGATACCGGAAGGCTTTGCGGTCAAGGATTCTACCGACATTGATAAACCGGGCGCAGTTATGCCGCCGCAAAATCCCTATCAGGAAGAACCGGCTTGCGATAAAAAACCTGATACTGCTGCCGACGAAAAAGTCATTCGCTTCGACCGGCAACTGATCAAGGATCAAAGAGCGAAAACCGTCATTCGCCTGCCCGCCTATGAAGCGGTAAAAGACGACCCGATACTGTACGCCCACGCCTCGCGGGTCATGCACGGCGAAACCAACCCCGGCAATGCACGCCCGATGATTCAACAGCACGGGACACGGCAGGTATGGATCAATCCGCCGCCGGTTCCCTTGACCACCAAAGAGATGGACGGCGTGTTCGATCTGCCTTACTCCCGCGTACCGCATAAAGCATACGGCAACGCTAACGTACCGGCCTTTGAGATGATCCAGCATTCGGTCAACATCATGCGCGGCTGTTTCGGCGGCTGTAGTTTCTGCTCGATCACCGAGCATGAAGGACGCATCATCCAAAGCCGCTCGGAAGATTCGATCATCAAGGAAATCGAGGCCATTCGCGACACTTCGCCCGCATTTACCGGTCATATTTCCGACCTGGGGGGACCTACCGCCAACATGTACCGGCTGGCCTGCAAAGACCCGAAGATCGAAGCCGCCTGCCGCAAACCATCCTGCGTCTATCCTGGCATTTGCCCCAACCTGAACACCGACCATACCCCGTTGATCAAACTCTACCGCAGGGCCCGCGCCTTGCCCGGCATCAAGAAAATCTTTATCGCCTCCGGCCTGCGTTATGATTTGGCAGTGGAATCGCCGGAGTATGTCAAGGAATTGGTCACCCACCACGTTGGCGGCTACCTTAAAATTGCCCCGGAACATACCGAGCAAAACGTACTGTCCAAAATGATGAAGCCGGGCATGGGCACTTACGATCGCTTCAAGAGCATGTTCGACAAGTTTTCCAAGGAAGCCGGCAAAGAGCAGTATTTAATCCCTTATTTTATCGCCGCCCATCCCGGCACCACCGATAAAGACATGCTGAATCTGGCGTTATGGCTAAAGCGCAACGGTTTCAGGGCCGACCAAGTACAGGCCTTCCTACCGTCGCCGATGTCCATCGCCACCGCGATGTATCACTCCGGCAAAGACACCTTGCACAAAGTCAGCCGCACCGTGGCCGACATCCCGATTCCCAAAAGCGTCAAGCAGCGTCGTTTGCACAAAGCCTTCCTGCGTTATCACGACCCCAAGAACTGGCCGTTATTGCGCGAGGCCTTAAAAGACATGGGGCGTAGCGATTTAATCGGCAACGGCAAGCAGCATTTGGTGCCCAGTTTTCAACCCAAAGGCACGCTTGAAACGCCTGAAAAAATCCAGCGCTTTAAGACCAAATACACCGGACCGGATAAAATTCGCTCAGGGAAAAGCAAGCCGCATCCGGTCAGTAAGGGCAAATTTAAAAAAGGCCAAAATAATCGATAAAAAATGCTAGCCAAGAAAAATATGTTGTGTATAATACGCGCTTCTTCGCTGGTGTAGCTCAGTCGGTAGAGCAGCTGATTTGTAATCAGCCGGTCGCGGGTTCGATTCCCATCGCCAGCTCCAAGAATATCAAGGCCTTAGGTGCAAACCTAAGGCCTTTTTTATTGCCTGAAATATTTAAGTAGGCAAATAGTACGACAAGCAGAACCTGTTAATAGGTGCTATTATTAGCCCATTAAACATTAGCCAAGGGTATAGCTATGCCTACTAAATTTTCTGAAGATGTTATTCCACTCAGTGACCTGAAAATCAATCCAGGCAGAGTCGTTAATCAAGTTAAAGAAACCCACAGACCCGTTCTACTGACTAGTCGAGGCCGAGGTGTTGCGGTGGTTCAAGACCTGGATGATTACGAAAAGAACCAGGAAGCGCTAGCATTTATGAAAGCCATTGCCCAAGGATTGATGGATGTTAAAAATGGAAACGTCATGGAATTATGCGAGGTTAAAACCAAACTGGGCATACGTTAAATGAGGTTGTTGTTTGCCGAGTCCGCATTCAACGATCTTGCCGACATTCAAGCCTACTATCTGGAACAGGGCGTTCCAGCCATCGGCGATAAGTTTGTTGCTGAGATCATCGCTCATGTTGAGGTGCTTGAAGATCATCCTGAAATCGGGCGTATAGTGCCCGAATATGCTGAGCCCAAAATACGCGAGCTGATCCATCCTCCGTTTCGTATTGTGTATTGGCTGGATATCGAGACCATTAATGTGATTAGGGTGTGGCGTAGCGAACGATTGTTACAACTGCCAGACTCAAATTGAGGTCGTGACATGCGTGAGTTTCGCGTGTTTCAGCTGTGATTCGTTATGCAATGCCACGCAAAAAAATACCAAATAAAAACAACATATAATACTTAAATAATGTGGTTTGTAATCGGCCGATCGCGGGTTCGATTCCCATCGCCAGCTCCAAGAATATCAAGGCTTTAGGTGCAAACCTAAGGCCTTTTTTATTGCCTATCGTTTTCTGGTTGCCATTTGCATGAAACTCATCCGGATTGAGTTAACTGCCCGTCTATGATCCTGTGCTGAATCGCTAATTTGAACGGACGACCCTAACCAGGTTTAAGTAGTAGATATCACTTATATTCGCGAATGTAGCAACTGGCTATACTGGGTCGCAGTATTGGACTTGTATGCGCACAAATTTGCGAGACAGGCTATAGCCAATATGCCGACAGAGTTGGCGTGTTCGACCTTGAGGCCGTAGCGTTAATTGCTGTGATAGTAGTCTGCTTCGCTGTCCAAAAGAGCTTGACCACTATCTGTCGTTTGCCTCGCCAAGCCTTGACCGAGTATATGCAAACAACGGAGGAGATATCTGATGTGGATGAAATGGTTACCTTGGCGCTTTTTGATTAGCCGCGTAGCTCGGGCCAGCGGCTTTCTCGACCCGATAACCGTGCTGGCGCGCCTGCACAGTTTTGCCCAGCCTTCAGAGATAGGCGAGCCCATTGAACTGCTGCGCGCCGGGGTCGTATTTCATGCCCGCGGCCTTATCAACAGCCGGGTGATCCAGCATAATCTGGACTGGGTATGGCCTTACTGGATCGAGCGCCAGTTCGATCCCCATGACGACGCCTTCGTGCCGCGGGCGTTCTCCATTACCCATATCAATCTCACCCACCGCAACTGGACCGCTGTCGGCCGGCCCGATTGCCCGGAATTGCCCATCGTCGACCCCTGCGGATTGCTTACGCCGCTGTTTGACGGCTGGTCGCTGGAAGGCTGGATCAAGACCGACGACGGGCGCTGGCTGTTGCCTTCACATACCAGAGCCCGCGCCAGTCAGGAAAGACTGAGCATCGAGGAAGACAGCAGGATGCCGGGAGCCACCGGTCAGCGTCTCGACTTAAGCGATGGCGTATCCGTAGTCACGACCAGCTACACGGAGGGCCTGGAGTTGATCAACCGCGCTTCGGTCACGCCGGGTTCCGCTCAGCCCGTCTGCGAATTGTCGCTGACCGCACAATCCGATAGCGGCGGCTGGCTGGTGCTGGCCCTGCGCCCGTACAACCCCGAGGGGATCAGCTTTATCCATGAAGTCAACCTGTCGCCCGAACGCACCGCATGGAGCATCGAAGAGAAGCATACCGTCGAGTTCGACGCCCCGGCTGAACGGCATCATGTCTCCGACTACCGGAACGGCGATGTGCATATCCATCTGCAAGACAACGAGGACCAGCAGCGTGGCTCATGCGAGGTGGGCATGGTCACGGCAGCGGCTATGTTCAGGCTGGAAGCCGGCCAGCAGCGCACTGTCCGAGCCCGTGTGCCGCTGACAACCACCAAGAAGACCGCACCGTCGGATGACAGCTCCTGGGAAAAAAGCTTGCACGGTCATTGCCGGCTGTGTATTCCCGATGCGCATTTTCAGTTCCTTTACGATGCGGCGTTGCGCACGCTGATCCTGCACTCCATCGACGATATTTATCCGGGCCCGTATACCTATAAACGCTTCTGGTTCCGCGATGCCGCTTTCATTATTCATGGGCTGTTGTGCGCCGGTTTAACTGAACGTGCCGAGCGCGCGCTGGACCGCTTTCCGTCCCGCCAGACCGCGTTAGGTTATTTCCGATCCCAGGAAGGGGAATGGGATTCCAACGGCGAGGCGCTGTGGATCATGCGCCGCTTCTGCGAGCTTACAGGCCGCCCGCCCAAACCGCAATGGGGCAAGGCCATCGTGCAGGGCGCCCGCTGGATCATGCATAAGCGCTTATCCGAAGATCTGTCTACCCCGCACGCGGGCCTGCTGCCGGCAGGCTTTTCCGCCGAGCATCTTGGTCCCAATGACTATTACTATTGGGACGATTTCTGGGGCATCGCCGGTTTGCGCTCTGCGGCGGTGCTGTGCGGTTTGATAGGTGAGAAAGGCTTGCACGATGACTTCCAGCGCGAAGCGGAGAGATTCCAGCAGGCAGTCGAGCGCAGTCTCGCCGGCGTCGCTGAACGCCTGGGACAGCCCGCCATACCGGCTTCGCCCTATCGCCGGCTGGATGCGGGGGCCATCGGCTCGATCGCCGTGGGCTACCCGACGCAGCTCTGTGCGCCGGATGATGCACGCCTGCTGGATACGGCCGAGTTCCTGCTGGCCCGTTGCTTTGTCGGTGGCGGGTTCTTTCAGGACATGATCCACTCCGGCATCAACGCTTACCTGACCCTGCATTTAGCCCAAGTGCTGCTGCGCGCCGATGACCCGCGTTACCTAACGTTGATGGACGCAGTCGCAAAATTGGCTTCGTCCACCGGGCAGTGGCCGGAGGCCATCCACCCGCGCACCGGCGGCGGCTGCATGGGTGACGGCCAGCATGTATGGGCGGCGGCGGAGTGGGTGCTGATGTTGCGCCATTGCTTCGTACGCGAGGAGGATGGAAGGCTGATCCTGTGCCAGGGTGTGCCGGAACGATGGCTTGCTGGAAGCTCGCCGGTAACCTTCGGCCCTGCGCCGACAGCATTCGGCCCGGTTTCAATCAGCGTCGAGCGCAATGCGGATACAGGGCGGGTGGACGTCTCTTGGCAAAGCGCCTGGCACGGCACGGCACCAACTATCCAGGTACGCATGCCCGGATTCCTCCCGTACAACGTCGGACCGGCCACGGTGTCCGTCGAACTGGTGAAGGTAAATGCATGAACATCGTCATGCTGACTAATACCTACACACCGCACGTGGGCGGGGTGGCGCGCTCGGTAGAGGCTTTTACTACCGAGTACCGGCGCCGCGGCCACCGTGTACTGGTGGTGGCACCAGAGTTCGACAACATGCCGAGGAACGAAACTGATGTCGTTCGTGTCCCGGCCATACAGAACTTCAACGACAGTGATTTTTCCGTCGCGTTGCCGGTCCCGGGTTTGCTCACCGAGGCCTTGGATGCTTTCCAGCCAGACCTCGTGCATTCCCACCACTCGTTCCTGCTCGGTATGACGGCGTTGCGCGTCGCGCGCTATCGGAAACTGCCGTTGGTATTTACCCATCACACCCTGTACGAGCAGTATACCCACTACGTGCTGAGTGACTCGACGGCTTTGCGGCGCTTCATTATCGAGCTGGATACTCACTACGCAAACCTGTGTGATCAGGTATTTGCCCCGAGCGAGAGTATTGCCGAACTGCTGCGCGAGCGCGGCGTCGAAACACCCATCGCTGTAGTGCCCACCGGCGTGAACGTGGAGCACTTCGCGCAAGGGGACGGGCCGGGCTTCCGCAAAAATTTGGGCATATCCGAAAATGCCTTTGTAGCCGGTCACCTAGGCCGGCTGGCGCCGGAGAAAAATCTGGTGTTTCTGGCCGAATCGATAGCCACCTTTCTTAAGATGGAACCACGAGCCTGTTTCTTGCTGGCAGGCAATGGCCCGTCGGAGGCGGATGTGCGGATGATTTTCGAGCGCGAGGGTTTGAGCGCGCGCCTGTATATAGCAGGCACTTTAGAATCCCGGCAATTGGTCGATGCCTATCACGCCATGGACGTGTTTGCTTTCTCCTCCAAGAGCGAAACCCAGGGCATGGTACTGACCGAGGCGATGGCCGCGGGCGTGCCGGTGGTGGCCCTGGATGCGTCCGGTGTGCGGGAAATAGTCAAGGATCGGTGCAACGGGCTGCTGCTGCATGAGGAGAACACTTCGGCATTCGCCTCGGCATTGCGATGGGTAGCCGGCTTGGTCTGGGCTGAAAGACAAGCACTCAAACAGTGCGCCCTTGATACGGCTGAAGAATTTTCTATGCAGCGTTCGACGGCCAAGGCACTGGCCTGTTACCAGGCATTGCGCGCACGGGCATTGGCCGATCATACGGCAGAAGACGAGCAGTGGGAGCACGTATTACATCTCATCGAGGCCGAATGGAACATTCTCAAAGGCTTGACAGGCGCCGCTGTAGCTGCACTCGGCGGTTCGGAAGCAGGAAATCGTGGAGCTGAATGATCGGTTACTGTTACGTTAGCAGCAGTAATAGCTTGGGTCAGTTGTGCGCTCAGCCAATACCGCCGCCATGATTGATATGAGCGACCGCAAAGCGGCAAGCAACCTGAAAATCTGCCTTTTCCAAAATAAGTAGCCCAAACCAACACCTAACTCAGCACTCTAGCGGGACTGCATCAAAGTACGCAGGCCCGTAGAGACAACCAGATGAATAGCAATCATATATCCATCATTTCTATACGTAGTCGGCACAGCTTGACGTTTATTCAGCCTTAAAAGCATCATGCTAAGCTGTTGAGCATATGCGGAGTCGTCCATGCCAAAAGTTCAGTTGAAATTCTTGTTGGGCCTTGCCACGATTATGGCAAGGAACCTGAATTTGATATCTACGTTGAGATTACTATGAGGCCCGCTTTCATCAATAAGATTGCGACTGCGGTGCCTCATCATGATGTGCATCAGAAATTTATCGATTTTGCTCCCAGCCTGCTTCCCGATCCGCGTAGCCGGGCATTGTTTCAACGCATGGCCGAGCGGTGCCAGATTGAACACCGCTACTCTTTCCTAAAACCACATGCCGATACCGGACAACTGGACGCCCAGGAACTTTATCGACCCGGCCAGTTTGCCGATACCGCGAGGCGTATGAATTTATATAAACAGTATGGCTTTGGTTTAGCTTGCCGGGCTATCGATCAGCTGTTTGAAACTGTCCGGAAAGACAGTATTACCCATTTAATCATTACCTCCTGTACCGGCTTCTATGCCCCAGGAATCGATCTGGAAATAGTCAACCACTATGGGCTCAGGCCCGATACCGAGCGGAGCCTGATCGGATTTATGGGTTGCTATGCCGCGTTTAATGCGCTCAAGCTGGCGCGCCATATCGTGCGTTCAGAACCGGGCGCCGGGGTGCTCGTGGTTAATCTCGAGCTGTGTACACTGCACCTGCAGGACACGGACAAACTTGAAGAAGTTCTTTCTTTTCTGATTTTTGCCGATGGTTGTGCAGCCAGCTTTATTTCAGCGACTCCTTATGGCATCGACCTACAGAGCTTCACTTCGACCATTATTCCCGAAAGTGAGAAGCTGGTAACTTGGCATGTCGGAAATTCAGGCTTCGAAATGGCTCTCTCAGGACTGATACCCTCTGCCATTACAGCCAACCTGCCCGGCTATCTTTTTTCAATACTCGGCAGCTATAAAGCGGAAGACTTGACTCACTGGGCCATTCATCCTGGGGGGCGCAGTGTACTGGATGCCGTACAAAGTGCAGTAAAGCTAGCGGACGACAAAATCGAATCCTCTCGAAAAGTGCTGCGTCACTATGGCAATATGTCGTCGGCAACGATTATGTTCGTGCTCAAGGAGCTTCTGGCACCGGAAACGCTACCAGGCTACGGTTGCGCGATGTCTTTTGGCCCCGGCATGACCGTAGAAAGCATGCTGTTTCAGGTAGCGTCTACCGGATGAGCCTATCGGATTTCAATCAGCGAAGTGCAGAACCCGAACTGATGGACAATGAGCCGGTGAACTTTGCTGAGTTTGATGCCTGCTTGCGGCAACTCCGAATTATCAACATTTTCACGTTAGCGTATAGGCCAACCTTGCGTTGGTTCAGCCACTTATACAAACAGGGCCAGTTAAAAGACGGATCGACTGTGTTGGATGTCGGCAGTGGTCATGGCGATATGCTGCGCTGCCTATCGAACTGGGCGGCTGCGCGCAGGCTACGGCTTGATCTGGTCGGTGTCGATCTCAACCCCTTGTCAAAACTGTCCGCCGAGCGCGTGACATCGCAGAGTCAGGGCATTGACTTCATTACCGGCAACGTATTCAGCTTCGCATCGGAGCAGAAAATTGATTACATCATCAGTTCCTTATTCACTCACCATCTGACCGATCAGCAGTTAGTCGAGTTTATCCGCTGGATGGACCATCGCGCTTGCATGGGATGGCTTATCAATGATCTGCATCGCCATCCAATCCCTTACTACTTCATCAAGTCCATTGTGCGCCTACTGAGTTGTAATCGCCTGATCCGACATGACGCACCAGTCTCAGTTGCACGCGCTTTCACTGTGCGTGACCTGAAGAAACTGCTTGAGACAGCGGGAATTCCAGCACACCGCGTCAGCATCAGGTGGTATTTTCCGTTTCGTTATGCTGTGGCATGCAGCCGATCCTAGAAAAACGTGAAAACATCGTGATCGGTGGCGGCGTTGCGGGTGCAGCAGCGGCGATTTGGCTGGCTAAGCAAGGTCGTGACGTGCTTCTGCTTGAGAAAGAAGCTGCGCCGCGGCACAAAGTATGCGGAGAATTCATCAGTATCGAGGCTCAGTACTATCTGAAGGAACTCGGCATAGACCTCATGGCTTTGGGCGCGGCGCCGGTCAGTCAGTTCCTGCTGATTAAAGGCTCGCGAAAGATCAATACCCGCTTACCCTTTCTCGCACTTAGCCTGTCACGTTATGCGCTGGATGAGGCTTTATTACAGCGGGCTATTAGCGCTGGGGTTGAATTACGACGCGGCATCAATGTGACCAGTCTTGTGCCTGACAATCCCGGCTGGATGGTCAGCAGTCCGGCTAGCGAGCTGCAGGGGGAAAGAGTATTTCTGGCTACGGGTAAGCATAATTTACGCGGCTGGCCGCGAAATGATGCAGGTGGTGAATCGCATATCGGGCTTAAAATGCATTACATCCTCACCTCGGCACAGCAGCGAGAATTGACTGGCTGCATTGAGGTTATGCTATTCAACGGCGGCTATGCCGGGTTAGAGTCTATTGAAAACGGCAAAGCCAATTTTTGCCTGGTCATCAGGAAGTCGGTGTTTTTGCAGCACGGCAAAGACTGGGGACTGCTACTCCGCGTCCTCAGTGCAGAGATACCGCACCTGAAAGCCCGTTTACAAGATGCTAGCCCATGCTGGGAACGACCGCTCGCGATTGCAGGCATACCTTATGGCTACATTCATCCTGTTGAAGGCAAGGATCGGTTGGGACTATTTCCCATTGGTGATCAAATGGCGGTCATTCCATCATTCTGTGGCGATGGAATTGCTATTGCGCTGCATACGGCTTTTTTGGCGACAGCGACTAATACCTTTAATTACATCCTAACTGCGCGGCACGATTTGCAGCTACAAATGCTGCGCGCTGGTTGGCTGGCTCGTATCATGGCCGGTAGTCTGACATCTGAGCTGGCTTTTCTGTGCTGCCGGATAAGACCGTCTTTGCTCACTACCTTAATAACAAAAACAAGGGTGTCCTATTCCAAAATATAGTGAGCCATTACTTCTGAAAGCTTGGGTTTCCTGGTTGCTTGCGCGCTAAGCAAGCGGGGCTATATCATCTTGCTGCTTTTGAAGTTAAGGGTATACAGCTCACTTTGCTGTTTAATCTTTGACTATAACTTCACCCGATGTTTGGAAACACCGGAGAGAACATGTTCTTGAGCTTTTTTGCACAATCAATGATGTCCGGTTTCGGATCAACCAGACAGTCCGGTTGCTTTACGCGATCAAAAGCGCGGCGAGCGATGTCATAGCCTAAACTGCGGTAGCTTTCGAACTGGTCTTCCCCATAAAACTGGTCGGCGGTTGTATCATGAGGAAAATCCGGATGAGCCAGTTTGTACTGCATAACCGCAGTACCTTCGCGGCCATTCATCGAAGCTTTTAGGTAAATCAATATCCCTTCGGATTGATCTTTGGACGTTGCCCCGAGTTCATCTTGATAGGTAATTTTGCCTACAGCGCAACGGTTGCGGCTCCAGCAAGATTCGGCATGCGGTCGGATAGAGCTGACATCGATGTCGATCTTGGCGCCAAAATCGACCTCGCACATGCGTATCAACGTGCCTAAGCCTTCGAACTGAAATTTGGGGTCGCACTCTGCGTCGCTAATGATGATGACTTTGCATTTCCGTTTGATCAGCTCATAAGCGCCCAGATTCTCAAAGTGTCCGCCATCGGAAACCGATAAATAAGTCGAACGCTCATTGGCCAATCCAAATAGCTCCATCAGTAAATATTTCATGCTAAACCGCGGCGATGACCTATTCACACTCGTGTCGCGCGGATTCGGGAACCACCCGCCCAAACGCGCATTGAACAAGGTCATCAGGAATGCCGTGATGGGCGAGGTGTGGTAACCCATATTGGGATTGGCGGCGGCGCCCGATACCGCAATGGCCTGCCCCAGGCTCGGCTGATAAAACTGATCGCCATATTTATTGGTGGCGGTATATCCGATTTCTACGCCTTTGACGGGCAAGCCCTTGCCTTTGATCCTGTAACTGCTTCCGTAATAAAGCGGCGTAAAGGTAAAGATCGCACTGTGCCGGGTATGTAATTCCAAATCCTTGGAGCCGCCCAGATTCAGCGAGCAATTGATGATATGCAACGGGCCGTCGGATTCGGCCAAATCCGACAACGGCAGATCGTCTTTGTCATCAAAGCCGGTAAAATTCTGGGGACTGCGTTCGCCCGGCCGACGAGTTGCACCGAGATAGCAACGTGCCAGTCTGTTACGGTAAAAAGCGTCCAAGCTGAATTCGTTAATATCGACGCGCCATGTCAGCAGTAAAAATCCGGTAAGACATACCAAGCCGACCATGAAAGCCACGGCGGAACTCACCCCGCAAAACGGCCTCCCTTCGGCCCAGTCCCAGTGACTGAATGCATCATTCAAAGGCTTAAGTGTAACCCACCCGGAATCCGTCCAAACTCCAGCGCAGTAACTCTGGCTCATGCTTACAATGCTAGCGTGCAATACGGTAGAAACGACGACCAACAGGCCCGCAATAAACACATACGGTGCAATTTTTGCTACCCATTCCAACATCTTGCCGCTAAATCTACTGGCGGATGCTCCTGTGGTCGCGCTTGAATTTCCGGCAACAACGCCGGCCAGGCTGGTGCCTATCCACCCTCCTCCCAAAATGCCTTGCCACCCAGCCGAATCTTTAACCGCATCGAGCACTTGAGGCCCGTACACTGCGACAATCAATACTACCGTTCCTCCGAAACCGTAAATTGCCAGCCATGCGCCGAATCGGCTCCACCATTCCCGTATGCCCTCTCTTGTTTCGCGCCCCAACATGCCTAACAACATGATAATCGTCAATAAGAAAGCGAGGCTCACAAGAAGCGGCGTCCAAACAAAAGCTTCGGCACGAGAGCTTAGCGGTTTATGGAGCAGCAGCATGATAATTGTCAGCAAGCTGTACAATACCAGCATGGCCGGCAATGGCGTAAATAAGGCGGCCACCGCTCTTTTTACCAGCGATAATGCCCTTGAGGCTCGCGATTGTTGTTGGTGGTTTTCATTTCTTATGCAGCAGAAGGAAAATAAAAAAAGGGATGCAAACACGACTGTCAGCAGAAAGGGCCAATATTGCCAAGCTTGAGTGAAGTAATCGCCGAATGAATTCCATCTAGCCGTTAATTTTGCCTGGCTTTGGTGCCACAGAATCGCCGCGACAAAAAAACCGATGACCATCGTCGGCAAGACTATGATCCCCTGGACCATTCCCTGAGTGTAATTCATGTTGAATTTGGAATTACCCAAACGGCTGAACAGCTTCATTATTCCCGGAAGAATAAAAAAGCCGGCTTTAACCAATAAAAACGCTATAACCGCATCAACCATAAAAAAGCCCCTGGGATTCCGAAACTCATTCTGACCGAAAGGATTGAAATTAAATCTGTAGGCAATCGCGATAGCGGCTATCAGGCAAACGACAGCTAACAAAGACCAACTCCACCAAATACGGCTGTCCAGGGATGAAATTTTGTCTCTGTTAAGCCGCCAGTTGTTTCCGGCGATACCGGCAATGCCCAAGATGGATAAAGCTATGATTAGCCAACGCCAATTCCCTCCGTCAGGCCACCCTTCAAAAAGGGAAAATAACCAAAGCGGCGGCAGCAACAGCAATACCGCAATGCCAAGGATAACCATAAGCTGTACAAGCAGAGTGTTGCGCAGCCAAACGGCCGCCATCGTCCACGTGTCGGCGCTAAAAAAACCCACTTCGGGCGAAAGATAATTGGAATAGCGGCGTAAATGCTTGATCGACTCATCCCATTTGCTGCCTTGTTTTTCCAGCCACCTGGATTTTCCGGCACTGTCGGTGGTTCGTCTGCAATTGGCGCTCAGCCAAGCGCCGATATAGCCGCCGCCGGACACTGTCGATAAATAATCGACCTTGTTGAGCAGATCACAATCCTTCAGCGCTTCCAGCACCCCTAAGCCGAAGGAAGCGCTACGGATACCGCCTCCGGAAAATGCAAGGCCGACTAAGTCCTTAACGTCATAACTGTCAGTATTGTCATCCGGTTGATGTCGATTCCGACGCTGCTTAATCTTTGCCAGTTCGGTAGCTGACACGATGGCCCACTCCAGACAGTCGTCGAATAACTTGTTCCATCCCTCATCGTTAGCCAATTGCTCGGCCCACTCCAGGTTACTGACAAACGGTTCGAACAATTCCGGCTTGCGTGCGAACAATTTCTCCCACTTGGGGTTACGTTCAAGTAGTTCGGCCCATTTCTCCTGATTTGAACGCGCCTTGTTAAGCTCATCTCCAGCGACTTTATTCTCGGAAGATGAAGAATTTTTGCCGTTATTATTCATATTCCCTCCTTCGCAAACTTAATTGGCTAATTTAGGCCAATTCTTCGGTGCATAAGGAATCGGAGAGGTATTCGGTTCGTGAATAACAAGCTTCCCCATCCGCTCATTAATGGACGGATGCCCCGTAACCCATGCCTTTGTGAAATCCCATGGCTGTAGGCTTCCTGAAAGATTGAAAAGCGGATGCCGCCAGGGGCTGATAAGCCGTACCTAATGGATCAGAGTGAAAACCTTGACATGCGCATCTTGGCCAAAAGCTAACAACCTAAATAACCAAAGTCAGCCTAATAAACAATCTGAATTAATGCATTTGTTTGTTACTGATGTTGAGCCAAATTAAATTGACGCTATCCTGATGATTAGTATCTGTTTTTTTAAATCTGGATTGCTATCCGTACCATTACAGACCGTACTATTACAGATAATCTCAAGCTGTCGCTCGGAAGTCGGTATTCCTGGGGCAGCGAATCGTTACATGATTGTGCAAAATAAGAGCGGGATCGGAGACAGTGGCTTTGTGAAGTGAATGGTTGGGATTGCGCGGCAATCCCGCAGGCGATAATAAGCTTGAAAAAGAGGCTCTAGCGCCTCTTTAACGATAAATCGATCAAGCTTTCAGCATATCCTTAACTTTAGCCATAATCCCTGCCGGATCGATGCCTTGATGCGGATATTGTTCCCAAAGGCCGCCGCAGCCTTCCTGATAGCTGCCAAGATGTGCATATTTTGGCGTCAGGCCGCGCTCCAGCAGCCAAGTGCCGAAGCGGCTGCCCAATCCCGTTTTCCGGTTATACGCCTCAACAACCAATACCATCGGCGAATGGCCGATTTTAACCATCATCTCTTCGTCAATGGCATTCAGGGTCGGCTTGTTGATCAAACCCACATCGATGCCTTCCTGTTTTAGACGCTCTACGGCATCCAATGCCCGGTACAAGGTCTCGCCGAAACTGACGATATAACCTTGGGTTCCTTCGCGAATAACTTCATCCTTGCCCGAGACGAATTTGTAGCCGCCGCCAAAGTACTCCTGGCCGTCAGTATTCAGAATAGTCGGCACTTTGGAGCGGGTCGAAAAGACAAACCGCAAGCCCGGGTTAAAAAAGATGGTTTCCAGGCAGGCCTTCATTTGCAGCGGGTCAGCCGGAAAGTAAAGGTTCGTCGCATAGCCATCGCTCAAGCCGTTGTCGGCAAACAGGTTGTTCAGGCCGAAATGACAGGTGTTGTCGGCCATGTCGTCAACCCCGGAGTGCGAGAAATGGCAGAGCACGTTGGAATTGTTCAACCGCGCCATCGTTATTTCAGAAATCACCATTTCCAGGAACGCGCTAAACGTAGCAAAAATCCCCTGCTTACCGGCCGCCATCCCGAAACCGGCCGCTGCCGAGAAGTTACTGCGCTCCATTATGCCGGAAGAGATAAATATTTCAGGATGAGCGTTGCGAATTTTGGACAGGCCGGTGGAACCTTCCAGGTCGCTGTCGATAACGCGGATTTTTTCAATGCGTTCGGCTGCGCTCATCCGGTCCAGAATCGAGACGACGGCATCGCCGAAAACGTTGCGGTTGGCGTCCCATTTGTCACTGGAGCCCAGAAATACCGCGTCGTTTTTTGGCGCTTTAATGGCTTTAAGGTGATCCGCCGCAGCCTGATGGCCGCGAGACTCTAAATACGCTACCGCCACTTTTACCGGGGCTACGTCATGACCGTGGTTTGAACCTTCCAGCCCGACAATGCCCGGACACATAGGCCGGTGATTAATCACCGCAACGGGGCCGTCGATATGAATGGCTGTGCAAATACGCTGATAAAGATCGTCGATATTCTCACCGTCGCCTTCCAGTACGGTTAAACCGTGGCCGGCCAGCGTTTTGGCGACAGAACAACCGGGCAAATAGTGGGAAGGATGACCGGCGATGGTGACGTCATTATCATCGATAATCAATTTGACATTCAGTTTTTGGGCGACCGCGAAGCGCGCCGCTTCTGCGTCATTGCCTTCCTGCTGCGAGCCGTCTGAGCCTAAGCAAAACAGGACTTTGCCCGGATTGGCGATAGCCACGCCGTTGACATAGGGCCATAGGTGACCCAACCGTCCCGAGCTGAATTTCACGCCCGGCGTAAGGCCCAGTTCAGGGTGTCCCGGCAAATGAGCATGAGCGGCGCGGTATTCCATCAGATGTTCAGCAGGAAAATCACCGTTAAGAGCGGCCATTAAATATTGCGTGGCCACGCGATGCCCGGCTTCGTCAAAGAAAACCGGCACATATTTACTGGTATCGCCGCGAAACAAGGCGTCCATGATGACCACTTCCGGCACCGTGTCATAAGGGCCGCCGGTATGCCCGCCGACGCCTCTCGCTGCGCCGGTCGCCGTAAAAAAGACGATCGCGTCCCGGCACAGTTGAATATTAGCCTTCAGACTGGCCCGTTGCTCGTCAGTGAGTGTGGTATTGCTTACGTTTAACGTAATGCGTTGATAAGCGCCAAGATCGATCGGAAAAGTATTCATAGTTAGACTCTTAATTAGTAAAGTTCAGTGACTGGCCGATTAAGAAACAACTAGCTTGTAGGATTTAGCTGACTTGATAATAAGGTAAATCAGGACCCTGTGCTATAGTATTTTTGACTAGCACGATTATCCTTGCCTTAAACGCCAGTGCCCTGGACCGGCTAAAACGGCCGATTCTTTATCGACTCATTCCCCGCCTCGAAATAAACACTTACCGTGAAAAAGCAAGTCATTCCAGTGATTCGCTGACCCACCGGAACTTATCGCGCAATAATCAAACCGATCTGAGGTTTTGCATTTTCTTTTTAAGCGAACCAGTCGATAATAGCCGTATTACCAACTATCATTGAGAAAAATATGAGCAACGTATTTAGTTTTACCGGCACTGTCGGCCGTGACGCGGAAGTCCGCTATTTACCGTCAGGCCAAGCCGTATTGAACGTAACCGTAGCCAACAATATCGGCTTTGGCGACAAGCAGCAAACCTTATGGATCAGATGCGCGGTATGGGGCAAGCGTGCAGAAGGACAGCTGCAAAACTACCTGAAAAAAGGCCAGCAGGTGTTTGTCTCGGGCGAACTGAGTCAAAGCGAATACCGGGCGCAAGACGGCTCGACCAAAACCAGCCTGGAGCTTAACGCCAATATTATCGATCTGGTCGGCAAAAGAAACGATTCGAACCAGCAACAAAGCTATCAGCAGTCACAGCCATCCGCTCAACAAGCTCCAAGCCATGACAATTTTGATGCGCCGTATGATGACGACATCCCGTTCTAATCGATGAAAAAAATATCCGATAGGTCCACAACAGACCGGCAAAAGGTCAGCGTCAGCGAACGCAACCTGTTAGTGGCTCCCGGGCAAAGTAAAAAACTGGCGGAGATACGCAAACGGCTGCAACCGGAATTGAAAGCCGCAGCCGTGCAACTTCCCGAAAAGCCGCAACAGCTGTTCCCGGGCTTGAAGCCGGAAGCGGCTACAGAGCTGAACAAAGCAAGGACGCTGATTGACGACCGCATTGCGCAAATCATGCACAGCTTTCCCGAAGGCAAGAAAAACAAGCTGTTTAGCTTCCGGTACGGTTCTGTCGATGCCGTAAAAACGATGGGCATCAAGGATGCTTTTAAGACTTTGGGCATCGACGATAATCTGGTAAAAATGAAGTTGATTGCCGAAACGGATTTTCATGGAAACCCTGTCGAAGGAAGCTGACTTGCCCGGTTCTTGAAAGATAAAGCAGGAGGGAATGTGCACCAGTTACATAACTTGCTAGCCTCTATCGCCGACCAGCCTTTCCACACCATCCAAAAACTGCGCGGTTCTTATCATTTCCCCCGATTCGAACTCAGCTTTATCAAAATGCAGGGTAGCCCCGGCGCCAACCCTGCATCCATTGCCTCGATAAAAATAGCGTTGCAGGACAGTAAAATCCCCGAAGAGTTTTTCAAGACCGCGGAGTGCAAACTGGCGGCGGCCGATTTTTTAATCCGGCGGTTTCGGCGCGGCATTGACCGGTTCGCGCAGCAAAATCGCGGCAAGGACGGCAGCGGTTCTTTCGCCACCATCGCCTTGAGCCAAAAGATGCTGGAAAGGGATAGCGTTTTGTTCAGTGACGATGCCATTGATTTACGCTTTATCATCAGCCTGCCCGCCAAAAGGCAAGGCGGCGTTTTTGACGCCGAACAGGCTTGGATCATGCTGAACCGGGAATTGACCGCAATTGTCGACGCGACGTTTTTTTACCGACGCTACGATGAGCCAACCCGGACATTGCTACGGCAATTTGCGGATGTGCAGACAACACGCGCCGAAATCATCCGGTTTATGCGGCAACATGGCTTGATTGTCTTTATCAATAACGGCGCCAGGCTGCCGCGGCTTAGCGGCGTGGATGACCGGCCATCTGCCTGCAAATCCGTTAAAGCTTTTCAATCCCCTGCATCGATGCAAATAGACATTCCGTTAGCGGATGGCCGCAGCATAGCCGGCATGGGCATTAAAGAGGGCATTACCTGCATCACCGGCGGCGGCTATCACGGCAAGTCAACGTTAATGCAGGCGATTTTAGCCGGGATTTACGCACATATTCCCGGAGACGGGCGGGAATATGTGGTGACCCGGGAAGATGCTTTTTTTATTCGGGCCGAAGAAGGCCGCAGCATTCGGAATGTCGACATCAGCCCTTTTATCGGCGATTTGCCTAATGGCCTTAAAACCGCTTGTTTCTCGACTGACAATGCCAGCGGCAGCACTTCGCAGGCGGCTAATATTATCGAAGCCATCGAAAGCGGCAGCCGCTTGCTGCTGTTTGATGAAGATACCTGCGCGACCAATTTTCTGGTACGCGATGAGCTGATCAAAAAAATTCTGGATGCCGCGCAGGAACCCATCAAACCGCTTTATTCAACGGTGCGGTCGCTTGGGCAACAACATCATGTGTCGATGATTTTTGTGGTCGGCGGCCTGGGTTATTTTTTGCAAAAGGCCGATACCTGTCTGTTGATGGACAATTATCATTGTCAGGATATTACCGGCAAGGTACGCGACAGGCTTGGCCCGATAGCGGAAGACAATTTGCCGATTGCCGATTTTGCGCTATCGCGCCGCTTGGCAGTCGATAACTTCGATCCCGCCTATATCAATCAGCGCCTGAACAAGACGATTCCCAAACGCATTAAGGATTTGCGCAATGCACCGCGGCAACTGGAATACGGCATGGACTTGATCAATCTGGAGGCGGTCGCGCAAATCGCCGAGGCACCGCAGATATTAGCGATCGGCTATTGCCTGCTGACACTACGGACACAATTAAAGCAGTCGGGCGGCAGGCCCGAGACCCTCCGTTTCTGGATAGACCGGCTGGAAAATGAACTGAACAAGCATGGCTTAGCCTACCTGGAACCCGATTATCCGGGCACTCTTTCGATGCCGCGCAAATATGAGCTGGCCGCCGCTATCAACAGAATCAGGTCATTAAGGATTTTTCAGGAATAACGAAAGTCCATCAGGATGATGGCCGATTGGAATGTCTCTCAAAAAAAAGACCACCCCAGAGAGAAGGGGGGCAGACCCCGGGCGGTCTTTGTAAGAGAGATAATACGACAAATCCGGCATCCAGCCTTTCTTGTCGGGGTGTAGATTAACAAAACCTATGGACTGAGTTTATCCGTATGAATACCTATATGGGTAATATCTCGATCTCTACCCTTTTTAGACGCTGAAGTTAATTTGCTGAGTGGTGCCGGTTCTGCCGTCTTCCATTAAATAAACGCCGGTATCGGTCACCTCCCCCAGCGACTGGTTATCGGCATTGCGCAATTGAAAAGGCGTGGTGGCATGCCCCAGATAAATAGCGCCTATGTTTTTATCGCCTAGGGCTATCAGCTGCTGGCTGCCGTCCTCGTGCCGCTGCCATATCCTTAAGCTGTTATAGATCGGGTCGGCTTCGTCAATAAAGCCATTGTTGTCGCTGTCATACCGAGCCAACTCCGAAAACCCGTTGCCGGAATTCGGACCGAACAATTCCGAGCCATCATTGATAACGCCGTCCTCGTTTTTATCCAATGCCAGAAAACCGCTGCCCGGTTTTAAGTTGGCGATTTGTTCAGTGGTGCCGTTGGCGTCGATATCGAATTCAAAGCGTGTCTGCGACAGCTCCGCCGCATTGCCGCCAAAATTGATCACCAGCGGATCGACTTTCTTTTCCGGATCACCCGCCGTGACGGCAAGGTGCGTTTCCAGACGAAATTCGCGGCTCATATTCAACTTAACTGAAAAATCGATGCTTTGTCCGTCTTGTGTCTTGATAGAGCCGACTGCGGAAAAGCTTGCGCTTTCCGACTCCTGGTAAACGGCATGATGCTCGTAAACAAGGCCGAAACCCGCAGAGGGCGGTCTCTTGTCTGGCGGCGGGGTTGTGGTTATTTCAATATTCGTGTTTTCAGCATCGCCGCTCAATTCAGCTGGCGAAAACAGTTTGAAATCCTGGCCGGTTATCGCCTTAACCATCTGCCTGACAATAAGCAGCTTAATGCTGTCGTTGTCATCAAGCGGTTTATCAGTATTCAATGCTTGTTTCTCGGCTTTAAGCGCCTGCGCCGGACCGCTGAGACTAAGCGCATCTGCTGGCCGTTCATTTCTGGGCGGCCCAGGCTGATCCTGGTTTTTCCAGACCCGTAACGACTCTGACTCCTGAGAGCTTTTTAAGAACTGATGCCGACTGTTTAGCTGTATGCTGGAACTTTTTATGATCATTAGCTTTGTCCCCGGAAAAAAGAATTTACTCAACCGGTTATCGGCCGACATCAAAATTAGTTTAAGCGACAGACAAAATGGCGGCTGACAGTCGCTAGGAGACAATAGTGCTTGGTGTACAATAGAAATTTTTAATTCAGTAGGATTAACAATGGAAGCTTATCCCGAAAAAACCTGTTCGATAGACCGCTTGGTCACGCATGCAAAATTGGTAGAAGCGGCAAAAGCCGGAAAGAAAACGCAACAACGCCGCGACGGCGTCTATGGCTGGCCCGGAGAGACTTTCGAGCTGGACGGGATAACTTTTGTTGTTACCGATTTAAAACGTCAGCGCTTAGGCGACATGACCGATGCCGATGCCCAGGCGGAAGGCTATCCCAGCCTTGAAATGTACCGGGATATTATCTTAAAAATGCATGCCGGCATGGTCTGGGACGAGGACGCTTTGGCATGGGTGCATAGTTTTGCGGCGCAAACGGATTAGTTAGCGGCAAAAACCCTCGGCCTTTCCGGGCGAGGGTTTAGCATTGCCGGTTTTGCACCCGGTTAGCACTGCCTCAGCAGCGGCGGCTTTCAAGCTGTCGGACATCAAAGCCGCCTTTCTTTGCAACGGCAATTCAATATACCGATACGAAATCATTGCAAATACAAAAACGGCAGCAAGGTAAACAAAAGTTAAGCCGCCGACGTAATTTCCCGTCACTAATTCCTGCCATAAATAAACTGTGTAAGAAATTCTCCCTAAATAACAGACCAGCCTGTTTCTAAAAACCTGGGCAATCGCTTTAACCTGTATGGGCGTGCCCAGCACCATCAGCAGAATCAGCACCGGGTAAGCAACCGTCTTAACCTGTTTTTCGATTCCAGCCGGCAAATAGCCGATACCCATCAGCAACAGGGCAATAATGCTTAACCAAACGGCAAGGTGCATCTGCCGAATACGGCTGATGATATTTTTCGGCAATAATGCGCTACAGCAGCCGGTCAGCAAAAAAATAAAATACATCGAATATTCGGCTATAAACAGAGAGCCCGTTCTGTTCAATAACACCGAGCCCATAGCCAGAAGGCCTATGGCAAACGCAAAGCGCAAACTGTTATTGATCAGCGGTACAAACAGGATCAACAGCGGAAATACCAGATAGAACTGTTCCTCATAGGCCAGCGTCCAAGTATGTCCTGCAAACCAGGAGCAGCCGTCGGGAAACGGCATATTACATAAGAACGAGGCCGAAGTGAGTGCTTGCTGCGGCGAAATCTCAATGATACTCGCGGCATCAAGTGTTAATAGAGTGAATAGATACAGCCAAAGCGGCGGAATGATCCGGTAAAACCGGCGCACATAAAATGCCGATAAACAAACCGTACCCGTGCGATTTTTTTCTGCAATCAGGCCGGAACAAATCACAAACCCGCTGATGACAAAAAAGACCAAAACTCCCAACTCGCCGAGCCGATCCAGTTGATCCAAATAAGGGGCTAGGAAACTTATCTTTAAGCCGCTGTAAACGAAAACATGCGACTGAATGACCATAAGCACGGCCACAAACCGCCAAGCATCAATATAATCGATTCTTGCCGGCACAACTTCTTGATGGGTGTCACGCAATGGGATTTATCCTGCCTGGGAAATGGCGGGGCGTAGCAGCCCCGGTTTTATGCGGAATTAATTTTTCGACTGTATTTGGAAAATAGCCTTTATCGAATCGGCTATTTTAAAGAAGTCCTTTAGTTAACGAAGCGCTATTTGTTCATGACCCGCTAACCGGCAGTTAAATAATACAAGCCGCTGCTTAAGCAGATCAATGAGAACAGGTAGTTCATGTGCTTGCCGGTGTTCAGCCCGATGATGCAGCCGCCCAGGCAAATGACCAGACTCATCAACATTAACGACGAGAAATACCGGATGGCGTTGGAACCGGCCGGAATTTCCGCAGCATGCGCATAGCCATGGAATACCGCGAAAAACGAGACGCCCAGAAAGAGGATTATAGGATGGGCTGAGACACGAAGCCTATCGTTCGCGATGACCAGCAAGCCAAACGCAAGCAGCGATAAGGCGATAAAGGATTCAACAAACGGGATTTGCACGGCGACAGCACTAAGCAACGCGCCGGCAGCCATTAAACCGAAAAAAACAGCGGGGAACGCAATCAGCGCTTTGCCGCCCTGCTTGGCCGCAATCAGGCCGACCGCCAGCAATACCAATAAATGATCGATGCCGGTTAAAGGATGCAGCATACCGCTGACCAGACTGGGGTCGATGTGGCCTCCGGTGTGTGCATAAAGCGAGGGAGAAACCAAAGATAAGGCGGCTATCAGCCAGTTTTTAATACGCATAATGAACTCCTTAAAGTGCTTAAATCGTGGCGAGCATGGCCGGCTTGTTGGAAGACCCAGTCTAGTAACTGGTCCGGGGCCTGTCAACGCTTTATCAGGCAATGGCCTTAACCGCATCCGCCAGCAAAGCGTCCAGCTTGATGCAGGCGCTCGGATGATCAATGCTGTCGGTACTCCAAATATTTTTGACGCCGGCTTTCAGGATATGGTCGTAAGCATCGCCGCAAAACAGGGCATGGGTAATGACCGCGTGAATATCATTGTTGCCCGCCGCTTGCAGCAGTCCGACGGCCTTGGCAATGGTTCTGCCGGTACTGGCCATATCGTCGATGATAATCACAGGTTTGTTTCGATAATCGCAATCCTGCAAGATCATTTCGACCTGCTTGTCGCCTAGCCGTTTTTTTTGGGCAATGGCGTAATCAAAACCGATATTTTCGGCGATAGCGGAGACCCATTGTTTTGATTCGCTGTCCGGCCCCAGCAGTATCGCGCTCTTGAATTGCCGTTTTAAAAAAGCCCCGATTTCATTGGCGGCGGTAAGGCTGATCGCGTTTTTTATCGGAATCGCCTGGGTTAATGACGAGATGCGATGCAAATGCGGGTCTACGGTGAGTACATCGTCAAACAACTCAGCCAGCAGCTTGCCGACGATACGCTGACTGACCGCTTCGCCGGGCCGGTTGGCGATATCCTGGCGCATATAGCTTAAATAAGGCGCAATCAAAGTCACGCGCTTGGCGCCTAATTCCCGCGCAGTGACCGCGCACAACATCAGCTCGATCAATTTGTCGTTGGGCTGGTTAAGGCTGCGGCAGATAATCACGTGTTCCGGCAATGACGGCGGCAGGCGGACCAGGCTTTCCCTGTCCGGAAAATGATGCAGAGCAACCTCAGCCAACGGTACGTCAAGCCGGATCGCCAGACGTTGCGCCTGGCTTAAGTAATCGGGGAAAGCAAGTATTATCATGGCTGGAACCGTTCGGGATTAAAAGGAAATCAACGATTTGATAATTTGCTCTTCGCTGCCTATCGTGTAGCCGCTGTTTTGGGCGGCCATCTCCTTGGCAAATTTAAAATCGGTCTGATATTCAGCATAGATCCGGTATAAGATTTCGCCTTTTTCTACCGAACTGCCCAGTTTTTTCAATAAATCGACGCCCGCTTTTTTTATCTTCGGCGCGCCGGCCAGCCCGGCTATTTTCGCCATTTGAAAGTTGTCGATACTGGTAACTATTCCGGCGCTGCCGGCAACAACTTCATGACAAAGACCGCCCGGATGCAGGTCGATGATTTTTTCACCTTGCGCCCGAATCAATGCATTCATTTTAGCTCCGGCCCGACCTGATTCGAGTATGTCACGGGCAATCGCGTAGCCTTGACCGCCTCGCACATCGGGGTCGAATTCAATGATTCTGCCGGCCAGCTGCAAGGATTTTTGACGTAAATCGAACGGCGCATCAGGCTCGTTATGCAGCACCTGCATAACGTCCCGGGCTTCCAGTATCGGGCCTATGCCCCGCCCTATCGGCTGACGGCCGTCGGTAATCATCACTTCCAGATGAATGTTCAGCCGGTCGCCGACAAATTCAAACAGTTTACGCAGAGCCAGCGCCTGATTCATATGCCGCACTTTTGCCGTGGGTCCGACCGGAATATCGATCAACAAATGCGTGGCACCGGCGGCCAGTTTTTTGGACAGAATCGATGCCACCATTTGCCCCTGAGAATCAATGCCCAGCGGACGTTCAACGGAAATCAGCATGTCATCGACCGGCGCGAGTCTGGCCGTACCGCCCCAGGCCAGACAGCCGCGCTCCTGGCGCACGATGTCATGAAGCTGCTCCGGGGACAGATTGACTTCCGCCAGCACTTCCATGGTATCGGCCGTACCCGCCGGAGAGGTTATCGCACGGCTGGAGGTTTTCGGTATCAGCATGCCGTGCGCGGCAACAATAGGCACGACCAGCATTGACGTACGATTGCCGGGGATGCCGCCAATGCAGTGCTTGTCGGCGACCAGCGATTCATGCCAGTTCATCCGGTCGCCGGACTGCAACATCGCACGGGTAAGAAAAAACAGCTCATCCCGATCGAGATTGTTTTGCCCGGTTGCAACCAGGAACGCGGCCATTTCCATTTTCGAATAGCGGGTTTCGGCGATATCCTTGGTGATACTGTTAAAGTCGTCCTGGCTGAGACGCTCACCGTTGATTTTGCGGCGCACCGCGTCCATGGACTGAGGATGTTCCGCATGATTAACCGTAACCAGACTGCCTTCGCCGGCATTTAGTTGCTGGAACGCTTGCTCGGACAGCCCCAGTTCTCCCGGCAGAACGATGGATGTATCATCGACCACGTTAAGAACGGCAAGCACTTTGGAACCGTTGCAGCTGACCAGAATTTTAGACAGCGCCTGAAAACCCTCAGCCCGGTATATGCCGCATTCCCGATGCAGGTAAGCGACATTTTCATGATAGGTATCGATAGCGATGCGACGGATTTGCAGGTTGTCATTACTCATGGGATAAAATGGCTAGTAGATAAACTGGATCGATGATGCGGTTTGAGGCCGGGATTGTCAACCGCCGGGCCTCAACTTAAGAATGGAGTGCAGGCTTTGCCTGCCCATAAACAATGCGTTGTTTTACTCGCAGGCAAAGCCTGCACTCCTGCTATATGACAATTACGCCAGGAACACCAATGAAAAAATGCACATGGGCGCTGTCCAGTCCGTCCGAACAGCAATATCACGATCTTGAATGGGGCGTGCCGGTGCATGATGACCGGCTGCTGTTTGAGCTTCTTATTCTCGAAGGCGCGCAGGCCGGTTTGAGCTGGTCAACTATTTTGAACAAACGCGCCGGCTACAGATTGGCCTTCGATAATTTTGATGCCGAAAGGATTGCAGGTTACGATGCTGAAAAAATCAGTTCATTGTTAGTTAATCCGGATATAGTAAGAAACAGACTGAAGATTAATGCGTCGGTCGTCAATGCCCAGGCTTTTTTAAAAGTTCAGCAGGCTTTCGGCAATTTTAATCGCTATATCTGGCAATTTGTCGACAACAAGCCAAAGCACAACGCATGGAAAAATGCCGCCGAAATCCCGGCTGCTACGCCCATCTCCGAGCTGATGAGCAAGGATCTTAAAAAGCGCGGTTTCAAGTTTGTCGGCAGCACCATTTGTTATGCTTATATGCAGGCGACCGGCATGGTCAATGATCACACCATCGATTGTTATCGACATGCCGAAATTAAAACCAAGTATTCATAAGGAGAGCATTATGCGTTACTTACATGCCATGGTTCGGGTCCAAGACCTGAATGAATCACTCGATTTTTATTGCAACAAACTGGGCCTGATCGAACACCACAGGATGGACAGCGAGGAAGGGCGTTATACGCTGGTCTATCTGCATGCGCCGGAAGATACCTATCAAGCTGAAAAAATGCACGCGCCGTTGCTGGAGCTGACTTATAACTGGGATACCGAGGATTATGACGGCGGGCGCAATTTCGGCCATCTGGCTTTTGAAGTCGCTAATATTTACGAAATCTGCCAGAGATTGATGGATGCCGGTGTGGTCATCAACCGCCCGCCGCGTGACGGGCATATGGCGTTTATCCGTTCGCCGGATCAGATTTCTATCGAGCTGTTGCAAAAAGATGCGCCGTTGATGCCTTCGGAGAAATGGCTGGCTATGGAAAATACCGGGACTTGGTAGGCTTATTGATAGTGAGCGCAGAAATCCTGTTCCTAAGAATCATCTTAAGACCTATCCTCACGAAGAATATAAAGCCAAGATGAAAACGTCAGGCTTTTCGTGTCTTCGTGATGGATTAACCCACCAGCTGGGCTATATGCAGGCGACCGGCATGATCAATGATCATACGGTCGGTTGTTTCAGATACCGGCAAATCTAAAGTCATGCGTACACGAAAAACTCCAAGAACGAAATACCATTCTTATAATGACGGCGAAACGCTAGCGCCGTGGCGAGAATCGCTCAATACCGTGGTTTTCGGCTCCGAAACGACTATGGGCAAGGCGTTCGATGTCGTTTTGAGCATCAGCATCGTGCTCAGCGTGATAGTGATCATGCTTGATAGCGTGGAAGCGTTCCGGAACCGGCATGAGCAGGCCTTGAATACCATTGAATGGCTGTTTACGCTGCTATTCACACTGGAATACGGCTTGCGTTTGATCAGCGTTCGAAGGCCCTGGCAGTATTTCAAGAGCTTCTTTGGCCTGGTTGATTTGGTGTCAGTACTACCCAGCTACCTGATCCTGCTGTTTCCCGGAGCGCAGCCCATGCTCGCGATACGCATATTGCGGCTACTTCGGGTTTTTCGTATTCTCAAACTGTCGGCCTACATGGACGAAGCTGAGATCATGCTGACGGCATTGAGCAAAAGCACCCGTAAAATCATGGTGTTTCTTTATGCTGTACTCATGCTCGTGATTGTGTTCGGCTCACTGGTGTATGTCGTAGAAAGTCGGGAGGCCGGTTTTACCAGCATTCCAAGGTCAGTCTACTGGGCCATCGTGACACTGACGACGGTCGGCTATGGCGATATTTCACCGCAAACCCCGCTGGGCCAATTGATCGCTTCGACGATCATGATCATGGGCTATGGCATTATCGCAGTACCTACCGGCATCTATAGCGCTGAGTTGATCAGGTCGAACTCGAAGGAAAAAGTCAGGAATGACGCCTGTCCCGGCTGCGGCCGGACAGGGCATGATTTTGATGCGGATTTTTGCAAGCATTGCGGCCATGAATTGGAAGATTAATCGGCGGGGGTTATTGATGAGTACCGAAGCAGTCATCAATCGTTCGCCGGATAAGATTTCTACCGAGTTGTTGCAAAAGGTGGATCGCCGGCTCCTGCGGAACCGTGGCTTTCTATGGGAAATACGTGGAGTCGATAAGCTTAGTCGTATCGGCTTGTTGTCGGTGGTGGGCCAGTGGCCTATACTATACCTATGAATTTTGAATGGGATGAAAATAAAAGCGACGTATGTTTTGAACAACGTGGGTTTGACTTTGCCTATGTAGTTCGTGCGTTCATTGATCCCGATCGCCTGATTAAAAAAGATACGCGCTGGGATTATGGCGAAGAACGTTATCAACTTTTAGGCTCGATTGCTCAGCGGGTATTCTGTGTTGTCTACACGTTACGCGGCTCAACCATTCGGATTATTTCAGCACGCAAGGCCAATCAACGCGAGGTGAATCGCTATGAAAACAGTAAGAATCAGTATTGATCCAGAAAATCCGGCATCGCTGCCTGAAGGTAGAGTGGATTTCAACCGTTTGGACACCACTAACGAGCGGGATATTGCCGCTCAGCAACACATCGACGAAACCAATGCCATGTTAGACGCCGCTAAATTTGCTCGTCGTGTACGAACGCGACTGGGTTTAAGTCAGGCTGAATTTTCTCAGCGGATTGATGTATCGCTTGAGACTATCCGCAATTGGGAACAAGGAAAACGTTGCCCGACTGGCGCGGCAAAAGCATTATTAAAAATTCTCGACAAAGCGCCTGAAGCTGCTTTGGCGGCTTTGGAGTGAAATCCAGAAACACGCTGCCATATTGAAGCATGGGAATGTTGAACATAATCATCATGCTTAACAGGGCGTAGGATGGGTAGAGGCATTAGCCGAAACCCATCACGACCGATCTTCAATTTGATGGGTTTCGCGTTGCTATATCCATCCTACCAAGCGGATTTTTTACGAAGTCTTAAATCGCTTTCTTAATCCGCTCCATCGCTTTTTCCAGATTCGCCATGCTGGTGGCTATCGAAATCCTGATATGCCCCGGCGTACCGAACGCTGAACCCGGCACTAACGCAACACCGGCTTCTTCGATCAGGTATTCCGAAAAGCCAAGATCGTCGTTGATGTTATCCAGTCTGGCAATCAGCTTTTCGACGTTAGGGAACACGTAGAAAGTCCCGTCGGTTTCCATGCATTCGACGCCGTCGATACTGTTCAGTTCGGCAACGACATAGTCATGGCGCTTTTTGAATTCGGCGCACATGCCGTCGATAAAGCTTTGGTCGCCGGTCAGCGCGGCTTCGGCGGCATGTTGCGAAATCGAGGTCGGGTTCGATGTGCTTTGCGACTGAATTGTGGTCATCGCTTCGATCAAGTCCGCGGGACCCGCAGCATAACCGATACGCCAACCGGTCATTGAATACGCCTTAGAAACGCCGTTCATAACCACGGTGCGGTCGTAAAGATTGGGATGCGCGTTCAGGATGTTCACAAACGTACCTTTTTCCCATAGGGTATGTTCGTACATATCGTCGGTGGCGATAATGATGTTTGGGAATTCTTTCAGCACGTCGCCCAGCGCTTTAAGCTCGTCCAAACTATAGGCCACACCGGACGGATTGGATGGACTGTTGATAAAGATCAGGCGGGTTTTATCGGTAATCGCCGCGCGCAACTGTTCCGGCGTGATTTTAAAACGCTGCGCCTGCGTCGTTTCGATAATCACCGGCACCCCGTCGGCCAACAGCACCATATCAGGGTATGACACCCAGTACGGCGCAGGGATAATGACTTCATCGCCCGGATTCAGCAGGGCCTGGCATAAGTTGTACGAGCTTTGCTTGCCGCCGCAGGAAACCAGAACTTGCTTGGCTTCATAATCAAGACCGTTATCGCTTTTGTACTTCGCGATAATCGCTTTTTTCAGGCTGGCGATACCGTCAACGGCAGTGTATTTGGTTTGACCGCTTTCAATCGCTTTAATGCCGGCCGCCTTAATATGATCCGGGGTATCAAAATCCGGCTCACCGGCGCCAAGACCGACAATATCTTTGCCCGCAGCACGCATTTGCGCCGCTCTGGCGGTAATCGCCAAAGTCGGCGATGGTTTAACTGCCTGGACTCTGTTAGAAAGTTTGATGCTCATGTTTCCCCGTGTAAAATCAATGTCAAAGGTGGAGCGGATTATACCCTATGTATAATGGCTTACTAACAATCCGGCGTTAAAAGTTTTTTATTCTCCACGAAGACACGAAGTTTTATTTCTTCGTGTCCTTCGTGTCTTCGCGGTGATAATCTTTTAAGTTTTTTAACCAATTTTTTGTGAATTACCTCGGTTTCACGTCTCGCTGCGGTAATGCAGCCAGTGACGCTCCGGCATGGGAACAATTAAAGTAGTTATGTTCATTGAGAAATCCAAGTGAAAAAGAAGTTTAAAATCCACAGCCGGTTTCAGCCTGCCGGCGATCAGCCTACCGCGATCAAAGCCTTGGTCGAAGGTTTGAGCGATGGCGAAGTGCATCAGACCTTGCTGGGCGTAACCGGTTCCGGCAAAACCTTTACGATCGCCAATGTGATTAACGAGGTGCAGCGCCCGGCGATGATCATGGCGCCCAATAAAACCCTGGCCGCCCAGCTCTACGGCGAGATGAAGGAGTTTTTTCCGGAAAACAGCGTCGAGTATTTCGTTTCGTATTACGACTATTACCAGCCGGAAGCTTACGTCCCGGCATCGGATACGTTCATCGACAAGGATGCAGCGATCAACGAGCATATCGAACAGATGCGCTTGTCGGCGACCAAGGCCTTAATCGAGCGGGAGGATACCATCGTCGTCGCCACGGTTTCGGCGATTTACGGCTTGGGCGAGCCGGAATCGTATTTCCAGATGGTGCTGCACTTGGTCAAAGGCGACATAATTAATCAGCGCGACATCCTGCGGCGGCTAGCGGAAATGCAATATACCCGCAACGACATCGAACTGCGCCGGGCGACCTACCGGGTGCGCGGCGAAGTCATTGATGTGTTCCCGGCCGAATCGGAAAGCGAGGCGTTACGGATAGAGTTGTTCGATGACGAGGTGGAACGCTTGTCGCTGTTCGATCCTCTGACCGGCGAAATCACACGGCGGCTGGCGCGCTTTACGGTTTATCCGAAAAGCCATTATGTGACGCCGCGAGAGCAATTATTGGAAGCGGTCGAAAAGATCAAGATAGAACTCAAGGAGCGCCTTGAGCAGTTGCGTGCGCAGGACAAACTGGTCGAAGCGCAGCGCTTGGAACAGCGGACGATGTTCGATATTGAGATGATACTGGAAATCGGCTATTGCTCCGGCATCGAAAACTATTCCCGTCACCTGTCCGGAAGAAGCGCGGGCGAATCGCCGCCGACCATGTTCGATTATTTGCGCAACAATGCGCTGGTGATTCTTGATGAAAGCCACGTCTCCGTGCCGCAGATCGGCGCCATGTACAAGGGCGATAGGTCGCGCAAGGAAACGCTGGTCGAATACGGCTTCAGGCTGCCTTCCGCGCTGGATAACCGCCCGTTGACGTTTGAAGAATTCGATGCCCGAGCGCCGCAGCGCATTTATATCTCGGCAACGCCGGGACCCTATGAAAGAGAACATTCCGGCGTATTTGCCGAGCAGGTGGTCAGGCCCACCGGCTTGCTCGACCCGGTCGTCGAAGTGCGCCCGGCAACCACGCAAGTCGATGATTTGTTATCCGAAATCAACAAGCGCGTTGCGGTTAAAGAGCGGGTGCTGGTCACCACGCTGACCAAACGCATGTCGGAAGACTTGACCGAATATTTGATGGAACACGGAGTGAAGGTGCGCTACCTGCATTCCGATATCGATACCGTCGAACGGGTCGAGATCATCCGCGATTTACGCCTGGGTCAGTTCGACGTGCTGGTCGGCATCAACCTGTTGCGCGAAGGGCTGGATATACCGGAAGTGTCGTTGGTTGCGATACTGGATGCCGACAAGGAAGGTTTTTTGCGTTCGGTCGTATCGCTGGTGCAAACCATCGGCCGTGCGGCGAGAAATGCCAATGGCATGGCGATTTTGTACGGCGATAAAATCACCAAATCGATGCAGCAGGCGATCGATGAAACCGAGCGCCGCCGCGAGAAACAGCACAAGTTCAACCTCGAGAACCATATCGTACCGAAGACCATTTTCAAGTCGGTCACCGATATTCTTCAGGTATCGATACCCGGTGCCGGCATGACCAACGGCAATAAGCTGCTCGATAAAGTGGCGGAATTCCCGGCCGACTATAAAGCGGCCATGACGCCCAAGCAGGCGAGCAAGAAACTGAAGCAACTGGAAGACGCGATGTACCAGCATGCGAAAAATCTTGAATTTGAGCAGGCGGCAAAGATCAGGGATGAGATTAAGGTGTTGCAGGGGTTGATGTTGGGGTAGCAATTTTGTTGAACCTATCGATATGGTGCGTTGATTATGATGGGTTTCGCTACGCTCTACCCATCCTACCGCGCTGCAATGACATCTGACTTTAATCCATAGCTCCATTCCGCAGTTGCGATGATGTGCGCTGCGCCACAAGAAGGGCAAGAAAACTCGTATTCGACGGCGAGTTTTCGATGCTGGACTGGAAACGTTTTCTTACATGTTATGCAGTCAAAATCAGTGGCGATAAGGCGAAATGTAGGATCACCGTCAGCTGAAAATTCGGCAAGGTGTTCCGCAGCACATGATTCTTTGAGGCAAATGGCACGTTGAGTTACCCGCGTACTTTCTTCATTGCGGATCACGGGTGAGTTGCAAACCAAACACTCGAACTCGATCACCTTGGCAATCGATGAATCCAACTGAGAAGCAACGACGCGCTCCACCTCACAAAGGATCTTCAGCAGAGTGTCCCTCTTAGTTGGACCCGTGGCCTTGGTTAAGGTTGTTTGTTCTGCTTGCTTGGGTGTCGGGGTGTGTAGGAGTTGTCCCACTGTGTTGTACGCCTTGCGGAACCGTTTTAGTTCAAACGAGAAATGCTTGCCCAAGGCCACCTGTTCAATGCTAGAGCCATCTTCAGCAGTTCTTACGCTGGAAATTGTCTTGTTCTCCATCGCCAAAGGCTCAAACTCTAGCAGCGCCTTCATAATTTGTGGTGGCTGCCACATCTTGTCGAAGATAGACTCAGGAAGGCGGGGCGCATACAACCGAAGCTTTTCATACGCGATAACCTCCATTGCCATTCGAAGTTCGAGGGCGGCATACGGAAGATCACTTTCGACTCCAGATGCAAGTAGAGTGGCAGCACGCAAGACGTGAATATGCTTGCTCATAGAGGATACCTTTGGTGGCTACTCCGCCATAAGGGCGGTTTAATGTTGAACAAGATGAAGACTATTTTCCAAGATGCTTTTTTACTTTTTCGGTTGAATTGCCAACGGCTTTTACTGATTGCTTGATTTGTTCTTTTGTTACACCGAACTTTTTTGACCAATAATCTAATTCCCATTTTTCATGAGTGTTGATAGTTTTTGGGTCTTTAGGTTTTTTGATATTAAGATTGTCGACCATTATAAATACCTGTGCGATTTATGGGGCTTGATTCTAAAGACGGAACAAGCAATAACTGTAGCGTGTAGGAAGGTAGAGCGGTAGCGCTAAATTTACAATATATGGGCTATAAATAAGAAAGCAACCCAGCATATAGTGCTAATGACGTATGATCATCTAAACCACGCTAAATTTACTACAGCAATTCTCGGTTAGTTAAGATCAATCCGATTATCAAACACTATCTATTGAGTAGTAAGAGCTTGCTGTGACACGTACGGGGTCCCGTTTGCCGCGCCGAGCACCGGAGCCTTCGCAGGGATAATGCCCGCAGGGGCGCGGCAAGAAGCCGCGCGTTGCCAGAGGGCCAAGGATGGCCCTTCTGGCAACCCCCGGTGAAAGTGAGGAGCACAGGGTTCAAGCGGCAACGGGCCGCCTTTCTTTTGTATACATTTCTTTGGCGGAGCAAAGAATAGTATCTCGCCCTCGAGGGCGAGACCCCGATTCAAATAATCTTCGCGATAGCGACTCCTTTTATTTGAATAGCTTGGGGTATGTTTCTAACTAACGAAGAAATGCTCTAGCGCGTAACGTAATAAGGCGCAATTTATAGATAATGGAAAGTACGTTGCACTGACGTGCGCTTAACTTGGTCTTGGATTGGGCGGAATTGCATCGTGACGAATTATTGAGCGATTGGGATAAATGCCGTATTCATCAGCAGCCGGATAAAATAGAGCCATTACCCTAATGGAGAGTTTTTATGTATTACGATGTTATTGAAGCGCGAGTCATTGGCGAATTAGCCTTTGAGGTTCGTTTTTCGGATGGTTTAAGCGGAAAGATTCGGTTTTTGCCGTCTTATCTTTACGGGGTGTTTGAAAAACTCAAAAACCCGGATTTTTTTAACCAGCTTAAAGTAACCGATGGTTTTGTGTCATGGAGCGATGAAATCGATCTTGCACCAGATAGTATGTATCGGGCAATTTCGCAAACAGGCGAATGGCTGTTGTCTTGAAATTGGCCCCATCCTAACATAGGTCGCTCTCAAATAATTGACTGACAAGTGGTTTTTATTTCTTTAAACAGGTTTAAATTCCTTCACCATAATATCCTTCAAAACCCGATAATGCTTGGTATTGCCTATAAACAGATCAAGGCCGTTTGCAACGGCCGTTGCACCGATCAATGCATCGGCAAGCTGCATTGAATGACTCAAATAATGCTGTTCAACATAAAACATCGCTTTAGCGGAGATATCTTCGGAAATATACAAAACTTTTGCATTCCATAATCTTAGCGCGCGCCTTAAGGCGACTAGTTCGTGTTTATTCCGCATCCCTTGAACCAGCTCTATATAAGTCACCACTGAAATAAAAAAGCCCGGCAATGCTTCTATTTCCTGCCGCGCATTGTCGTTGCCTTTTAAATACCAGATCAGCACATCGGTATCGACCAACATCAAAAAAACCGGCCTTTTCTCAGGTTCCGCACATACTCGTCCACCGATTCGATATCGGTACGATCAGCCCATATCCCGAACAAATCGTTCTTGTTAACCCTGTCAGCCGGTTTATCGGTTTGCTCATAAGGCACAAGCCGGGCGCAAGGCTTGCCCCTGAAAGTAATGACGACATCTTCTCCCTTGCTTACAGCGTCAAGCAGCCCTTTTGAATGAATTCTAAGATCTTTTGCGGTTGCTTTCATATTGATACCTCGTATTAAGTTGCTTTTTCAAAGTATGAACTTAACACCATTAAACGTCAATTTACCCGAAATTTACACGCAAGATGCAGCCGCAAGTTGCGGCTGCATCTTTTCGTAATCCAACCTGCCGTGCCTTACCCCTTCAAAAACCGCAACGTCTCATGCTCAACATCGACTTTGATAGTATCCCCGGCAACAAAATCACCTGCCAATATCTTCTGAGCCAGCGGATTTTCCAGCTGTTGCTGGATAGCCCGCTTCATTGGCCTGGCGCCATAGACCGGATCGAAGCCCGCTTCGCCTAACAAATCCAACGCTGCTTCAGAAATTTCAAAACCGATTTCGCGTTCCTGCAAGCGCTTACGCAAGTAATCGATTTGCATCACGCAAATAGCACGAATCTGTCCACGGCCCAGCGAGTGGAACACCACCGCTTCGTCAATCCGGTTGATGAATTCGGGACGGAACTTGGTGCTGACAATTTCCATGACCGATGCTTTCATGACCGAATACAGCGCTTCGCCGGACAATGATTGAATGATGTCCGAGCCCAGATTGGAGGTCATCACGATAATGGTGTTCCTGAAATCGACGGTCCGGCCCTGCCCGTCAGTCAAGCGGCCATCGTCCAGCACCTGCAACAGGATGTTGAACACATCGGGATGGGCTTTTTCGATTTCGTCCATCAAGATCACCGAATACGGTTTGCGCCGGACCAGTTCGGTCAGGTAACCGCCTTCTTCATAACCGACATAGCCCGGAGGCGCACCGATCAGTCGCGCCACCGAATGCTTTTCCATAAACTCGGACATGTCGATGCGCACCATCGCATCGGGCGTGTCGAACATGAATTCGGCCAATGCCTTGCACAGCTCGGTTTTACCGACGCCGGTCGGTCCCAGAAACAGGAACGAACCGTTGGGGCGGTTGGGGTCGGATAACCCGGCCCTGGAACGACGGATTGCATTACTGACCGCTTTTAGCGCTTCTTCCTGACCAATCACTCGCTTGCTGAGTTGCTCTTCCATGCGCAACAGTTTATCGCGCTCGCCCTCCATCATTTTTGACACTGGAATGCCGGTCCATTTAGACACCACTTCGGCGATTTCCTCTTCGGTGACTTTGTTGCGCAACAAGGTCATCTTGTGTTCTTCAGCCGGTACGTCCGCATGCAGTTGCTTTTCCAGCGCCGGAATAATGCCGTACTGCAATTCCGACATCTTAGCCAGATCGCCGGCACGGCTGGCGGCTTCCAGTTCGGTTTTAGCCTGTTCCAGTTTTTCCTTGATCGATGCCGAACCCTGCAATGAGGTTTTTTCGGCTTTCCAGATTTCTTCCAGGTCGGAATATTCTTTTTCCAGGTCGGCGATTTCTTCTTCCAGAATCTCCAGGCGTTTTTTAGACGCGGCATCGGATTCTTTCTTCAACGCGACCTGCTCTATTTTCAGCTGGATCAAGCGCCGGTACAGTTTGTCCATTTCTTCCGGTTTGGAATCGATTTCCATGCGGATACGGCTGGCCGCCTCGTCGATCAAGTCGATGGCCTTATCCGGTAACTGCCGATCGGAGATGTAGCGATAGGACAGATTAGCCGCCGCGATGATGGCCGGATCGGTAATATCGACGCCGTGATGCACCTCGTACTTTTCTTTCAGGCCGCGCAAAATCGCCACCGTATCTTCAACGGACGGCTCGTCAACCAGCACTTTTTGGAAACGGCGCTCCAAAGCCGCATCTTTTTCGACATATTTGCGATATTCATCCAGCGTCGTTGCGCCCACGCAATGCAACTCGCCACGCGCCAGCGCCGGTTTCAGCATGTTGCCGGCGTCCATTGCGCCTTCGGCCTTGCCCGCGCCGACCATGGTATGCAGCTCGTCGATAAACAGGATCACCTGCCCTTCCTGTTTGGCAAGATCGTTTAATACCGCTTTCAGGCGCTCTTCGAATTCGCCGCGAAACTTGGCTCCGGCAATCAACGCCGCCATATCCAGCGCCAGCACTTGCTTGCCTTTGATGCCCTCCGGCACTTCACCGTTGACGATACGCTGCGCCAAGCCTTCGACAATCGCTGTTTTGCCCACGCCCGGTTCGCCGATCAGCACCGGATTGTTTTTGGTGCGTCGTTGCAATACCTGGATGGTCCGGCGTATCTCGTCGTCGCGGCCGATAACCGGGTCCAGCTTGCCTTGCTCGGCGCGCTCGGTCAGGTTGATGGTGTATTTTTTCAACGCTTGGCGCTGTTCTTCGGCATTCGGATCATCGACCGGCTGACCGCCGCGCATCGCATCGATGGCTTTTTCGACTGCCTGTTTGGTGACCCCGGCTTTTCTAAGCAGATCCTGAAGCGTCCCTTTTTCTTCCAAAGCCGCCAACAGAAACAGCTCGCTGGAGATGAACTTGTCGCTTCGCTTTTGCGCCAGCTTGTCGGTCAAGTTCAGTAAACGTGTTAATTCATTGGAAATCTGCACGTCGCCGCCGGAGCCGCTAACTGTCGCCAAGCGATCCAATTCCTTAACCAGCTCGGTGCGCAGCAACTGCGTGTTAACGCTCATCTGGGTCAGCAACGGCCTGATGCTGCCGCCCTGTTGATCCAGTAAAGCCAGCATCACATGGACCGGCTCGATGAACTGATGGTCTTTGCCCAAGGCCATACTCTGTGCATCAGCCAATGCCGTTTGAAACATGCTGGTTAATTTGTCCATTCGCATAATTTTTGCCTCATATTAGAGTTTTTAAGTTACTACTAACATGGGGGATAGCCTGATTGTTTTCAAGCAGAGGCTGAGCTGAGGTAAATAATAAAAGCTACAACAGATAGAATGAAAGCAAGCGCGTAGCTATCAAAGATGCCTGCATGGACTCCCAGGCCAAATCCGGGAGCGGAGTTTAATTACAAACCCGCTTAGCCGGAAAATGACAACTGAAACGACTACCTTTGTTCAATTCGCTGGCTATGTTCAATTTGGCATCATGCCGCATCAGCACATGTTTGACGATAGCCAGGCCCAGGCCGGTGCCGCCTATCTTTTTGTTGCGCTTGACTTCGGACCGGTAAAATCGTTCGGTAACCCGGGGAATATCGGCTGTCGCAATACCTTCGCCCCGGTCCTCAACATCCAGCACTATAGCTTCAGTAGTCCGATACCAATGCACTTTAACCACGGAGTCTTCCGGCGAATATTTAAGCGCGTTGCCCAGCAGGTTGGTGAAGGCACTACGCAGTTCCTGCTCTTCGCCAACAATATGCGCATCTGTGCCCAAGGTTAATTCGATCCGGGCAGAATCGCCGCCATGCAATGCCTCGGCCTCCTGGCAAATCTGCATCAATAAAGCAGGGACATTAACGCACTCGGTTTTCTTCTGTCCGGTTTCCAGCCGGGTCAGCAACAGCAAATCATCGACCAAATGCTGCATGCGTTCAGTCTGTCCCTGCATTTGCTGAAACGAGGTGGTCAATAACGGGGACGCGCCATCATCCATATCCTGCAAGGTTTCCAGATAACCTTTTAATACGGTCAACGGCGTTCTGAGCTCATGCGACACGTTCGCGACAAAATCCTTGCGCATCCGTTCCATCTTTTTCAGCTCGGTAACGTCCTGAGCCAACAGCAGGCGCAAGCCTGCACCATAGGTGATAATCCGTACGGCCAATGTGATGCCATGATTTACCGGAGACGGTAATAAGACAGGATCATTGTAATGTCCGGATTTAAGGTAGCGTATAAATTCAGGGAAGCGGATAAGGTTGGGAATACGTTGACCTTTATCCGACTGCTGCAAGCCGAAAACTTCCCTGGCCGCCTTATTCGCCCACTCAATCTCGTCGTTGGAGCCCAAAACGACGGCTGCGTCCGGTAAGGCTTCGGTGGATTGGCGAAACTGGTCAACCATCTTACCCAGTTTCTTTTTGCGTTTTTTCTCGTTCTTTTTAATGCGGTAGACATGGTAATAAATTTCTTCCCAAATGCCGCTGGTCTTGGGATATTTGGTTCTGCCCCCTGTCCGTATCCATTTTTCAAAGCGGTTAATCTGGAACAGCTGACGCATTAGCATGCCCAGCGTCAATAACAGCATCAACGGCATAAAAAGCCCGGTTATGCCGCCTATTATGGATACGACTAAAAACAGCAGCAATCCGGTAATGAGTTCTCTTTGCCAAACCCCCATAGCGATTATGACGATAGGGATGCAGTTGACGGATCTGTTACGGAAAACCGGTAACCGAAACCGCGGACGGTTTGAACCAAATCCTCACGCCCGTGTTCGCCCAGAATTTTCCGTAACCTTCGTATATGTACGTCAACAGTACGCTCTTCAATGTAAACGCTACGCCCCCAGACCTGATCCAGTAATTGGGTGCGATTGAATACCTTGTCGGGATGGGTCATAAAAAACTGCATTAAACGGAATTCGGTCGGGCTCACTTCCAGCTGTTTATCGCCGATGCAAAGCCGATGCTGTTCGGTATCCAGCACCAGATCGCCTAGAGTGATTTGCGCCAGATCGTGTATTTTTCCGCTTCTGCGCAACACTGCGCGGATACGCGCCACCAGCTCCTTCGGCGAAAAGGGCTTGGTCATATAATCGTCGGCGCCGATCTCCAGGCCTCTGACTTTATCCTCTTCCTCGCCTCGTGCGGTCAGCAAAATAATAGGCAGTTCCCGATACATGGGATCTTTTTTCAAACGTCTGGCCCATTCGACGCCACTGACTCCCGGCAACATCCAGTCCAACAGGATCAAGTCAGGCAATGCCTCATCCAGGGCTCTTTGCGCATCTTCCGCAGCCGCAGCCGCTACTGTATCAAAGTCAGCCTGCTCAAGTACCATCATCAACATCTCTCTGATGGCGTCTTCATCTTCAACAACGAGAATATTTAAATTAGGCATAATTAAATTGGGATAAGAGTAAACAAGCTATTTTATAAAATACATATTACCTTTTTATGACAAACAGAATTTGCTTATTGGCTTGGTAAAGTTGCGGCCGCCTAACAAAGGTTTCAAAAAAATTCCAAAACTTATCTATTATTAGTATTATCTCGTTCGCCCGCCTACGTAATAATACTTATTTTCAGATAAATTAACTCAGCGTTACCCGATAACCGCTAACGCAGAGCTTCGACCTTATATAATGATTAAAATTTTACGCCGATATAGCCTGATAACGCTGCTGCTGATTTTTAACGTAGCTGTTTCTGCCAATACCTCCTCTTCCTTGGAATCGGCAACAAGCGGAGCAAAAACGGCCCAAGCATCGAAAGAGAATTCCGAACGCCACGAAGCGACTCCCGTGAAATGGTGGAATTTATTATTGGATTTACCGTTGATCGCGAACCTGAATAAAGAGCCCGATGACATTTACAAACCCAGCTTCAATGCGCAGAGCAAATTCAAAGTACCCAAATACATAATCGGCATTCATCCCTTGCATAATCCCAAACGACTCTTTGAAGTTTACGGTCCGGTCGTCGATTTTATTAATATCAACATCTCCGAAGCGGATTTCATCCTGGAAGCCTCGCGTAATTATGAAGAATTTGACCGGAAGCTCTACAGCGGGCACTTTGACTTTGCGATGCCCAACCCCTATCAAACCGTTAATTCGCTGAAGAGCGGTTATCGCGTATTCGGCAAAATGGCCGATGACGATGATTTTCGCGGCATTATCCTGGTTCGCCGCGACAGCGACATTAACACTGTTGCCGATTTAAAAGGCAAAGCCGTATCCTATCCTGCGGCGACTGCACTGGCTGCAACCATGATGCCCCAATACTATCTACAGACTCACGGCATTGATGTTAACCATGACATCGAAAACCGCTATGTCGGTTCGCAGGAATCCTCCATAATCAACGTATTGCGCGGCCATGTCGCAGCCGGCGCAACATGGCCGGTGCCATGGAAAATATTCAGCAGGGAAAATCCCCAGTTAGCCGCCCAGCTTGAAGTTAAATGGCAAACCGAGCCGCTGCAAAACAACGGTTGGGTGATGCGTAAAGATATACCGGCGGAGATTGCGGATAAGTTTGCCGCATTGTTATTTAATCTTAACCAACATGAACAAGGCCGGGAAATTCTGGCGCGTATTCCTGTTAGCCGTTTTGAACCGGCTAATGATGACAGTTATAAACCGGTGCAAACCTTTATTACGACTTTCATCAAAACAGTGCGGCCTCTAGACTAAATTTAAAGTGAATGGACAGATGACAAAGGATAGTAATCGAAGCAGATCGCAACGGTTTTTTAGCAGCTCTATTCGGCGTCAGTTAGCGTGGTCATTCGGCAGTGTTGCGCTGATCATGATGATAGGGCTTGCTGGCCTGTTATTCGAGCGGCAACGCAGCTTTCTTTATAGCGCCGCCATGCAACAGAGCAAATCGCTGTCCACGTCGCTAGCCAGCAGCAGCGCATCATGGGTATTAGCCAATGATATTGCCGGGTTAAAGGAAGTATTGCAGGGCTTTGCCGGCTTACCCGACCTCGAAAGGGCCTATATCTTATCATTGCGCGGCGAAGTACTGAGTTCTACACAGTCCGAAGAAGCCGGGCTATTCGCTACCGATACGCAAAATCAAAAACTGCTGAGCTCTTTGCCGGTAACTCAAGTACTGCTGTCCAATAGTCATCAAATTGATGTTGCGACTCCCGTGATGGCCGAGCAGCGCCATGTCGGATGGGCGCGGGTGGAAATGACCATGAACGGAGTCAACGCCAATCTTCGCTCCGTTGTCGTCACCGGCATCAATTTTATAATCTTTGCGGCGCTCACCGTAGTGACTGCGGCAATATTCCTGGCACGACGGCTTACCAGAAGATTGCGTCATCTGATGCGCATAACCGCCGAGGTCGAGAGAGGGAGCCTTAACGTGCGTGCCCATATCTCAGGCAAAGATGAGGTTGGCGTACTGGCGCATGGCTTTAATCAAATGTTGGACGCTCTGTCCAATTCCGAACGGCAGCGGGATCGCATCAACCACTTATACGCGGCCTGGACCCAGAGCGCCGACATCATTGTGCGCGAAGCGGACGAGATTAAGTTACTGAATGAAGTATGCCGGATCATCGCCAATCATGTCGCTTTTAAGCTGGTCTGGGTAGGCATGCTTGAACCGGATAACTGGGTGTCGGCAGTGGCTGCCAGTCATCCCGATTCCCCTTACATCAAGAATATCAAAGTCTCGATAGACGACACATTGCCGGAGGGACGTGGGCCGATGGGAACTGCAATTCGGGAAGGCGTGCCGAAAATCCTTAATAACTTTCTCAATGAACCCAGTACGCGGCTCTGGCAGCCCATCGCCGCCACAGAAAACATTCATGCATCGGCGGCATTTCCGCTGATGCGCGGCGGCCGCTGTATCGGAGCTATTGCCGTTTACTCCGCTGAACAGAATTACTTCACCCCTGACTTGATTGATCTGATGCGTGGATTGACGGACGATCTTTCCTATGCGCTGGATAACTTCGACCGCGAAAAATTGCGGCTCAAGGCCGAACATGAACTGCGCATTGCTGCGGCGGCGTTTGAGTCTCAAGAAGGCATTATTGTCACGGATGCCCATATTAATATCCTGCGCGTCAACAAGTCGTTTGTGGAATTAACCGGTTACACGGCCGATGAAATCATCGGCAAACCCGCAACCATACTTAAATCCGATCTGCAAGGCAGTGAGTTTTATGCCGCCATGTGGGAAAGCATCACTCGGGATAAATACTGGCAGGGCGAAATCTGGAATAAGAGAAAGAACGGCGTTATCTGCCCCGATTGGCTGTGTATAACCGCTATTACCAATCCCGAAGGCATCATTACCAACTATGTCGGCACTTTCACCGACATTAGCCAGCGTAAGGCTGACGAAGAGCGCATCAAGAATCTGGCTTACTACGACCCTTTGACCAAACTTCCCAACCGCACTTTACTTTTTGATCGTCTCAACCTGGCGCTTAACTTCAGCCATCGCAACAAGACGCACGGCGCGTTAATGTTTCTCGATCTCGACAATTTTAAAACGCTTAATGATACCTTGGGCCATGATCGGGGCGATCAATTGCTGATTGAAGTGGGGCAACGCCTGCAAAGCTGTGTGCGGGATGTAGATACCGTAGCCAGACTGGGCGGCGATGAGTTTGTGATTATGCTGGAGTTTCTTGATGAAAAGGAGAGTGAGGCTAGCGCTCAAGCCCATGCAGTTGCTGAAAAAATTCGCAGCAATCTGGCCGAGTTCTACCTGTTGAACAGCAAAACTGACGATAAACTACAACCTTTCCTCGAACATTATTCTACCGGCAGCATTGGTTTTGTGCTGTTTCTGGGCCACGAAACCAGCAGCGAAGAACTGCTGAAACGCGCCGATGTTGCCATGTATCAGGCTAAACAGGCCGGTCGAAATACGGTACGGGCTTTTATTCCTGAAATGCAAGAAGCCCTGAATTTACGGGCCTCTTTGGAAAACGATCTGCGCAATGCGCTGGACCGCAACGAATTAAGTCTGCATTATCAGCTACAGGTAAATACTTTAGGACAACCGATAGGTGCGGAAGCATTGATTCGATGGAACCAGTCCGAGCGCGGCATGATTTCTCCAGCCGAATTTATTCCACTCGCCGAAGAAACCGGCCTGATCCTGCCCATCGGTCATTGGATATTGAATCAAGGCTGCCAAACTCTGGTTGACTGGGCAAAATATCCTGAAACTCGCGAGATGAAACTGGCATTAAATGTCAGCAGCAGACAGCTTAGCCAGCCTGATTTTGTTGATCAAGTCTGTGCTATGTTAGCGGAAACCGGCGCCAACCCGGCTTTGCTGAAATTGGAGATTACCGAGTCAGTGGTTCTGGATAACGTGGAAGACGCTATTGCTAAAATGCACGCTATCAGGGATTTGGGAATCACTTTCTCAATGGATGACTTCGGCACCGGTTATTCCTCGCTGTCCTATTTACAAAAATTGCCTTTGGAGCAGTTAAAAATAGACCAAACCTTCGTCAAAAACATGGCTTTTAACAACCATGACTCCGCTATCATCCGAACCATTTTGGCGTTAGGAAAAAATCTCGACATTAGCGTTATTGCTGAAGGGGTGGAAACAGAAGCTCAGCATGAACTTCTGATAAATTACGGATGCCTTAAATTCCAGGGGTATTTATTCGGCCAACCGGTTCCTGCGAATGTCTTCAAACAGAGCCTACTGAAAACAGGCGAAAATACGTCATTAAATGACGCTACCGATAATGCGGCAGGGTAATACCGGGCAATTGCCTAAAATATTCAGCCTTGTTTATACAGACGGCGCCGATTCTCCTGTTTGGAATGCAGAAAATTATAAAGTTCAATCAAAACAGTTTACCTAGGTGTTTTAACTTATTGAAATACAACCAAATAACTCTAGAATGACTTGAGCTGCTTATTCGTCCGGCAAGAGCAAGCTTGTTACTTTTGCAGGGACTCTGAACCTACATTCAATTGACTCTCATTCAACCCAACTCCAAAAGGTAATCACCATGAAACATTTATATAAATCAACTGCTGTTCTATTACTGTTGTTACCCATGAGCATGATGAGTATTGCCGCTGATCCGAAAAAATCCGACGATCCATTGAAAGAACCGGACACCCATCAGGGCATGGGCATGGGCATGGGTATGGGACAGACTGAAGAACAAAAAACTGAACACATGCGCGCCATGCAGGAACACATGCTGACGATGCATGATCTCTCCAATCAGATTTTATCGGAAAAAGATCCCGCTAAAAAAGAAGAATTAAAAAACAAGCAATTGGAGCTCATGAAAACTTACCATGCTCAAATGAAGCAACACCGCCAACAAAAAATGCCACAACATAAAAAATAAAAATGTCTTGAAAACGGATACGGATTCCATAACTTTCAAGGCCAAGTCACACGTAACTATCCAACAACTCGTCCCAAGGCTGTAAACAAAGCAACCGACTTGGGAACGCAACAAAAATAAAGGATATCGTTTATGGGTATGCTAAAAGAATTTAAAGAATTCGCTATCAAAGGCAATGCTATTGATATGGCTGTGGGCATTATTATAGGTGCCGCTTTCGGCAAAGTTATTTCATCCTTGGTTGCCGATGTAGTCATGCCGCCGATTGGCGTATTAGTGGGTGGAGTGGACTTTACCGAACTGGCGATTACCCTAAAAGAAGCCGTTGGCAATACGCCCGCCGTGACGCTTAATTACGGCAATTTTATTCAAACCCTAGTTGATTTTACGATTATCGCTTTTGCTATTTTTATGGCCGTAAAGTTCATCAATAGGCTTAAGAAAAAAGAAGCCGCGCTCCCTGCCGTCATCCCAGAGCCTTCCAGAGAAGAATTGCTATTGACCGAAATTCGGGATTTGCTCAAGGAAAGAAAATAATCGGTAAATTGAGAGCGGCCATCGTTAAGTGGAAGGGCTTGTAAATGAGCCGTTATGAGAAGCTCAACTATTTTAAGACAGGATTAAAAGTATGAAATACTTACTTATCGCATTACTTTTATCAGTATCTCCAGCAATTATGGCTGACCTTATAAACATGAATGAGCAAATGATAGAGATGCGCAACCGCCATCAGCAGCAGATGCTGCGACAACAGCTACAGCAACAAGAAGAAACCCGAAGTTACCTGCAACAACAGCAGGAACGCGAAGAGCAGCGGCTAAAGCAAATTAATATCAATAGGCATCGTGAACGACAAGTTCAACAGGAGCAATTTACTAATGGCTCAGAGCGGCCAGTATCAAGAAATGAACAGCGACGCAATATCAGCCGGCATCGTGAACGGCAAGCTAATCAGTCAGGTTTTACTAATCGCTCAGATCACAATATCCAAAATTGGTAGAACCGCTGCTGATGAAAAAGTTCTTTGGTAGCGGTAAGCTTTGACGTACGAACAGCGTTTCCAAAACAATAACTGGACTTATTAGAGCAGCCGTTTTTCTAGCCGGACTATAAACATTACACTTGAAGTTATCGCTTAACATTCCTTGGCAGTCTGTCAGGTAGAAAATTATCGCCTTAGTCGATGACAGCTGGATGATTTGGATGCCGGGATTAACCTGGATCGCTGCACCTGCATATTCCTCTTGAATGGATTTGTCATGCATGGCTATCCCTGCCATGCCCCTTCGGGCTTATGCAAATCTGCTCCAGGCAGATTTGTCATGCATGGCTATCTCTGTCATGCCTGCTCTGTCTGTTTCAACCAAAAATCAAGATCAGGATTGCTTAATAAGCGCTCGGCAAAAGCGCATGCTTTAGCTAAATTTGTTTCGGTGTTGGCGCTTAAGCCGTCGCCCAATTCGAATTTTTCGGCTTTAATGCTCAGTAAAAAACTCGGCGGCGGCGTTTGCTTCTGTATCGATTGATAGACGTCTAAGACCGCCGCAGGGCTCATTGCATGAGTCGTATAGCTTTTGTCTCTGGCCGGCTCCAGCTCTGTAAAATCAAACGCATCGATGCAAGCTACGGAGGCGTCGACGAATAAAACCAGACGCCTGTTTTCCAGATCCAGCGCATGTTCGATTTGCAACTGGAAATCGGACAATATTTCAATCATGTCCAAACTACAATGACTTTCAACGTACTCCAGCAACAACGGCCCCAACGCATCATCGCCGCGGCTGAGATTGCCGTAGCCAAACAGCAATACCGGTTTAGGCATCTTCCCGCTCAATCTGACCATCGCTATGCTTGACCAGCTTATCGATCAGCTTGCCTTCCGCATCGACCAACTCAAGTTGCAGCGGCATTTTGCCTACTGCATGAGTCGCGCAGGACAAACAGGGATCATAAGCCCGAATCGCCACTTCCAGGTTATTTAGCAAGGGTTCGGTCAGTTCGCGGCCGGACAAATATTCCGCCGCCACCTGCCGCACCGACTCATTCATGGCCATGTTGTTGCTGGTGGTCGATACGATTAAATTGGCTTTGGTGACAATATCGTTTTCATCGACTTGATAGTGATGGAACAGAGTGCCGCGCGGCGCTTCAATAACGCCTATGCCTTCATAACGTTTTTCGCCTTGAGCCACCAAATCTTGCCCCATGATGTCCGGGTCATGCAGCAATTGTTTAATGCTTTCCGCGCAATGCAGAACCTCAATCAGGCGCGCCCAGTGAAATGCCAGCGTGCTGTGCACCATGGCTTCGCCGCTGTGCGCCTTAAACTCGATGCGGGCGGCTTCCGCCAGCGGCGTGTCGATATAGTCGCAGTTATTGACCCGCGCCAACGGTCCGACCCGATACCAGCCTTGTTCTTGCCCCAGCGACAGCAGGTACGGGAATTTCATGTACGTCCATGAACGGACTTCTTCATGGATATAATCGTTATATTTGCAATAATCGATGTGGTCCATAATGGTTTCGCCGTTCGCATTCTTGGCGCGGAGACCGCCATGATAAAGCTCCAGCGCGCCGTCCGGTTTGGTCAGTCCCATGTAGTTGGTGCGTATCGTGGCAAACTCATCGTAATAAGGCAGGTTGGAGCAATGCACTTTTTTTATCAGGGCAACCGATCCAGCAGACCATTCGATCATCTGGTCAATGTCTTCCAGCAGATAGTCGCGTTCGGCTTTGCTCAGCGATTTGTTCATGCCGCCGGCTATCGCGCCGGTGCCGTGAATACGCTTGCCGCACACCATACGAATGACTTCCTGGCCGTATTTGCGCAGTTTTACGCCTTGCAGGCCGATATCGGGATACTCGGCCAATACCGCGACAACCGAACGCTTGCTGATGTCGCTTTCAAAGCCGAACAATAAATCCGGACTGGATAAATGAAAAAAATGCAGGGCGTGGGATTGCATCACTTGCCCAAAATGCACCAGACGCCTCAATTTGTCCGCTGTGACAGGCAGGTTTTCAGGATCGACACCGACCAGTTGGTCTATGGCTTTGCCTGCGACCAAATGATGGCTGACCGGGCAGATACCGCATAAACGCTGCACCAACACCGGCAACTCCCAATAGGGCCTTCCTTGAATGAAGCGCTCAAAGCCTCGGAATTCAACAATATGCAATCTGGCTTGCTGGACTTTATTATCCGCATCCAACAATAAAGTGACTTTGCCGTGCCCTTCAACGCGCGAGACCGGGTCAACGGCAACGCGTTTTAAATTGCCCTGGTTTTCAGCTGTTTCTAAATGTTCGTACATGATCTTTCTCGTGTTTGCAGGCCAGGTCAATAACCCGGCATTTTATCGACAAGTTTGTCGGATTACACTAGAGCAATCCGACCTACGAAACTACGGAACTTAATCGTAATGAACTAACTCATTAGGCAACGAAGGCTCACGCCCTTCAATTACATCGGTCAGGAACTTCCAGAACACATCTGCCGAGGGGGGACAGCCGGGCAAAAAATAATCTACTTTGACGACTTCATGAATCGGATGCACTTTATCTAAAAGTAACGGTAATTCTATGTCATTGGGGACCATTGGGTTTTCCACGCCAATGCCCTCTATGTATGACTCGTTCAGACATTCTTCAACCGGGATGTGATTACGCAAGGATGGCAATCCGCCGTTGATCGCACAGGCGCCGACCGCAACCAGGAATTTGCAGCTGTTACGAAACTCCCGTAACACATGCACGTTTTCGGAATTGCATACACCGCCTTCGATAAGGCCAATATCGCACTTGCCGCAGTGCTCTATGTCGGTAAGCGGCGAGCGGTCGAACTCAACGAATTCAACCAATTGTTGTATTCGCTCGTCTATATCCAAAAACGACATGTGACAACCGAAGCAGCCTGCCAGCGATACTGTTGCTACTTTAAATTTATTCGCCATGATTAAGATGCTCCGTTTCCGTTTCCAGGCTGACTTGATCGATTTCTTTATGATCGTAAACACGCTGACCTATGGGCACCAGATAACCGGTACGTTTAATTATAATTGCGCCGGTAGGACAAATATGAGCTGCCCGATCCGCCGCTTCCAGATCGGTATCTTTTAACAACCCGCTTTGGGCATTAAAGATCAAACGCTTGTTGATGCCGCGCCCGCTGACGGCAAACACGCTTTTACCGTCCTCTTGCTGACTGGCGCGAACGCATAGTGTGCACAGAATGCAGCGACTCTGATCAATCATCACGTCAGGGTGAGAGGCATCCACTGTTCGATCAGGATAAAAATGCGAAAAATGGCTATCGAGCATGTTCAAATGGTAGCCAACGGCTTGCAATTGGCAGTTGCCGCTTTTTTCGCAGCCTGGGCACAAATGATTGCCTTCAACGAACAGCATCTGGATGATTCTTCTCCGGTCGTTGATCAGTTCTTTGATTTCACTCAGCACCTCCTGTCCTTCCATGGCCGGAAAGGTGCAGGCGGAACAGTTGCGGCCGTTGACTTTGACCGTACATAGTTTGCAACTGCCGTGCGGGGTAACTTCCGGCTGATGGCATAAGTGCGGAATGTAAATGCCGGCGGCCATTGCAGCATCCATAATGGTTTGACCTTCTTCAAAAGGAATAATTTGTCCATCAAGTGTAATTGTCTTACTCATGCTCACTCTCGTCTGCCAAGGATGGTGTCCACGACGGCTCCCGGCAGTCGCCGGCACTAACTCCGTCCATGGAGGGCGGAAAAGTCGCCGCCGGTACGGAGCCGGTCGCGACCGTCTGAGCCAAATGCGCTCCCACATCGTCCCGGTTAGCCAGGCGCCGCGCTGTTTCCAGTGCGCCATCCAAATCAAACCCCGGTTCAAAACTGATATCTTTCAATTGTTTTTCATAAAGATCGAGATAGCGCTCCATGGTTGTCACTATCGGGTTCGCAGCAGTTTGCCCAAGCCCGCAATGACTATAGTTTTTAACCAACCGGCACAATTCTTCAAGCGCAACAATATCGCCCGATGCCCCATGTCCATCGACAATCTTGTCAATCTGTTTTTTCAACAGAGAGGTGCCGACCCGGCATGGTGTACAAAATCCGCAGCTCTCGTGAGCGAAAAAATGGGTGAAGTTTCGCGCCACTTCGAGAATATTACGGGAGGAGTTGAAAATAATGAATGATCCGCCGGTAGCCAAATCTTCAAAGGCCAACTTGCGGTCAAGCTCCTGATTGGAAATAAAGGTTCCCGACGGACCGCCGACTTGCACACCCAACACATCGTCGGCGCCGCAATCGTTAAGAATGGTTCGCACGGTTATACCGAAAGGATATTCGTAAATACCGGGACGCGCACAGTCGCCGCTGATGCTGAGTATTTTTGTGCCTTTTGATTTTTCGGTGCCGATAGCTGCAAACCAGTCGCCGCCATTAACCGCAATGGCGGCCGCTGCCAAGAACGTTTCCACATTATTGACGACGGTGGGTTTACCCAGATAGCCGTGAGTGACGGGATAAGGCGGACGGTTGCGCGGAATGCCGGGTTTACCTTCCAGCGACTCGATCAATGCGGATTCTTCGCCGCAAATATAAGCGCCTGCGCCCAAATGGATTTCAATATCAAAATCCAACCCGGCATTCAGAATGTTGTTACCCAACAAACCGTTTTGGCGACGCTGATCCAAAATACTTTGCAGCTTGTCGTGAAGGTGTAAATATTCGCCGCGCAAATACACAAAACCCTGTTTGGCGCCGATAATTGCGGCACAAATTGTCATGCCTTCAAAAACCTGATCAGCATAAGAATTCAACAGCACTCTATCCTTAAATGTACCGGGCTCGCCTTCGTCAGCATTGCAAACGACATAACGCTCAGGCTGTTGCTCTTCCGAACAAAACTGCCATTTCATCGCGGTTTTAAATCCGGCGCCGCCTCGGCCTCGCAAACCTGACTTATCGATTTCCGACAGTGTTCCGGTGATGCCTCGTTTAATGGTCGATCTGAGTGCAGAGCCCTGCTCAATCTGCTGGTTCAGCAGTAAACCGGATTTGTAAACATTATCGTCGACTTGAAATAGTTCGGCCGGCCATTCATGCAAAGGCTTTTGTTGATTAACCAGCTCTGCGATCTTATCGATTGCGGCATGATCCAGCCGAGTCAAGGCATAGCCGTTAACCAAACCGGCCGGACCCTGATCGCACATACCGGTGCATGACGTGTTATCCAGACTGACCAGACCGTCGCTCCTGACCTCGCCAATAGCAACATTCAATTTCTTTGCCAGATAATCGATCAATTCTTTCTTGCCTAACATATGATCAGTTATCGAATCGCTGATCAAGAGCTCATATTGCCCTCTGGGGGCCAGATGAAAAAAACTGTAAAACTCGGCGACGCTGATGATTTGCGTCCGGGAAACGTTTAGCAGAGCCGACAGCTGTTCTATCGCTTCATGCGGTATATAATGATAACGGTATTGTATCTGCCTTAAAATCTGCAACAAATACGTTGCCTGATACTGGCTATTTTCAGCGACACTCTGAATAAATTGTCTCACTTTATCTCCCCCAACTTTATCTTTGGATGATTGTGGATATGATACTAGGGAATTTAATTATCTAAATGGATATAGATAAGGGACCTAAGTAGGAGCAGGAAGCGGATGCTTTAGAGCTGTTTCCTTACATGGCCTAACTATATCCCACTATGTTAAATAAACCAATATCTCGATAAAAGACTTCCCCGCCAATTGCCAGACAAAGACTCATGACAAAAAAACCAACTCCTTTTAAAGCTGCATTGTCGTTTCCAAACGGCACTATCGCTTACTATTGCAGTCAGATTGAGCAGCAAAAACAGGTTTTGCAGCGTATCCATGAAGTGTTACCAAAGGCGATAGCCGAACATGCCCTACATTGCGTGGTCAATGGCAGAAAATTGCTGATTTATACCGATACGGCTGCATGGGCATCGCAACTTCGCTTTTACAACCGCGCGATTCTCACAGCTATCGCGCCGGTAACCAGGGAATCGGTCTCGATTATGCAGATTAAAGTTAGAGCAGAGACGTCGTCTACAGGGCGTAGGCAAGAGGCAGGAGATAACGATTTGCAGGCGAGACCGCTCGGCAGAAAGCCGAATATTCCTTCGCCGGAAAAAATAGCGTTCATCCACAGCCACAGTCTCACTGTTTCGGATGAGCAATTGAAAACCGCGCTGCTGAAGCTAAGTGCAACGCTGGCAAAGCTGTCGAAACGCCAAGCCCCGGACTGACAGATCAATCGGGGCTTGGCGTTCGCAGTAGTTCTATGCGGCAGACCTCGGTGACTCGGCAGAACGCATAAAAGAAATCGGGGCAATTTCGTCATCGTCAAAAGTAACCATTTCCCACGCATCTTTATCATTTAATAACGCGCGCAGTAATTTGTTGTTCAAACCGTGACCCGATTTAAAACCGGTAAATTCGCCGATTAAGCTATGTCCCAACAGATATAAGTCCCCAATGGCATCAAGGATTTTATGCTTAACGAATTCATCCGCGTAACGCAGACCGTCTTCATTAATAACCTTGTCATCATCGACCACAATGGCATTATCAAGGCTTCCGCCTAAAGCCAAGTTATTTTGACGCAGCATTTCAATATCTTTCATGAAGCCGAAAGTTCTGGCTCGGCTTACTTCCTTAACAAAGGTAGTCGACGAAAAGTCCATTGTCGCGGTTTTCAAATGATCTTCAAAAGCCGGGTGCTCAAAATCAATTGTAAAAGTAACCTTGAATCCTTCAAATGGCTCAAAAGCAGCCCATTTATCGCCGTCTTCAACCCTTATGCTGCGTTTTATACGGATATATTGCTTTGGACTGTCCTGCTCTTCAACCCCGGCAGACTGGAGTAAAAATACAAAAGGCCCGGCACTGCCATCCATAATCGGAACTTCCGCGGCACTGACATCGATAATGGCATTGTCTATGCCTAATCCGGCAAAAGCCGAAAGCAAATGTTCTATGGTTGATATCTTCACATCACCCGCAACCAGGGTTGTCGACAATACAGTTTCGCCAACATTTTCCGGCGTGGCCTCAATGGTCACCGGAGTATCCAAATCGACTCTGCGAAATCTGATTCCGGTATTCGCTTCAGCCGGGCGTAAAGTTAAATAAACTTTATCGCCCGTGTGTAGCCCTACACCTGTTGCCCTGATTGTGTTTTTTAAAGTTCGCTGTTTAATCATAAAATCAATAACGCCAAGTAAAGAGGGCAAAAAGCGGAAATATTACCACAATCAGCCTCCAAAATGGAGACTGATTGATATTTATTAGCCGCTCTCACTAGTCAGCTTGACGTCTTAAAAATGCCGGAATATCCAGATAATCTAAATCCACGTCTTTTTTAGGTTGAGCTCCAAAACGGGTTTCCCTGCCTTCGGTTTTGGCTTGGCGCATGACCGTAGGCTTATCCAGGCCTTCATAGTTGGTTTCACCGGCCGCATTTTGATTAATGTATCCAGCGGTTGATTTTGGAGCCAGTTTAACCACGCGCGACGGTAATCCCATTCCTGTAGCGACAACAGTCACTTTGATCTCATCGCCTAACTCGGGATTGATGGACATGCCGATTTTTATAACAGCATCTTCCGAAGCGAACTCATGGACGATATTGCCCACTTCATCGAACTCGGCAATGCCCATGTCGGCGGCAGAAATGTTAACCAGAATGCCGCGCGCGCCTTGCAAATTAATATCTTCCAGCAATGGGCAGGCAATGGCTTTCTCAGCCGCTTCGCGAGCCCGGTATTCTCCTTTTGCCGAGCCAGTACCCATAATTGCAGCCCCCATACCGGACATAACCGTTCTGACATCGGCAAAGTCGACGTTAATCATGCCGGGATGAACAATAAGCTCGGTAATCCCCTGTACGGCATCCAACAACACATCGTTAGCCGCTTTAAAGGCATTGACCAAAGACACATCGTTGCCCAGCACCGGCAATAATTTTTGATTTGGAATGGTGATCAATGAGTCAACGAACTTTTCAAGCTCCGCTATGCCTTGCTCCGCAGTTGCCAATTTCTTTTTGCCTTCGAACGCAAACGGCTTGGTCACCACGGCAACTGTCAAAATCCCCATGCTTCTGGCAATTTCGGCAATCACAGGAATTGCACCGGTACCTGTACCGCCGCCCATGCCTGCTGTCAGGAACACCATGTCGGCGCCTTGTAAAACTTCTTTGATACGCTCTTTGTTCTCGTCCGCGGCCATTCTGCCAACTTCAGGATTAGTACCTGCGCCCAAGCCCTTGGTTAATTCGACGCCTAACTGAATAATCGTATCGACATCCAGTTTTCTTAATGCCTGCGCATCGGTATTTGCACAGATAAACTCAACCCCTTCCACAAGGCTCCCGACCATGTGACTAACTGCATTGCCACCGCCGCCGCCGACACCAATCACTTTGATGACTGCATGTTCATTGCTCATATCCATTAATTCATATTTCATAGCCATTGCCGCTGCCTTTTATAATTAGTTAGAAATCTGTTAAAAATTACCTTGAAACCAGTTCTTCATTCTTGAGAACACGCTGGGGCCGTCAGAATCAATGCTCCTGCCAACACCTTGATGTTCTTTCCCATACATTAATAACCCGACCCCTGTAGAGTGGATCGGATTTTTTACCACCTCGGTTAACCCTGTCACATTTTGCGGCCCCCCCATACGCACCGGCATATGGAAAATTTCTTCCGCCAAATCGATTAACCCCATTACTTTAGAACTCCCCCCCGTTAACACTACCCCGGCGGCAATTAATTCTTCATAGCCGCTTCGTCTTAGTTCCGACTGAACCAACAGCATTAATTCTTCATAGCGAGGCTCAATAATCTCGGCCAAATTTTGCGTTGAAATCTTGCGAGGCGCTCTATCTCCGATGCTAGGTACCTCAATAACTTCATCCACATTCGCTAACTGCGTCAAAGCGCAGGCATACTTTCGTTTAATATCCTCGGCATTGAGGGTCGGCGTACGCAAGGCGACAGCAATATCATTAGTCACCTGATCACCAGCGATGGGGATCACTGCGGTGTGTTTTATGGCGCCATCTACAAAAATCGCAATATCCGTAGTACCACCGCCAATATCAATCAGGCAAACGCCCAATTCTTTTTCATCATCCGTGAGTACTGAATTACAGGACGCCAATTGCTCCAGCACAATATCATCGACTTCCAGGCCACAACGCCGAATGCACTTAACGATATTTTGCGAAGCACTGACGCTGCCGGTGACCATATGAACCTTGGCCTCCAAACGAATGCCCGACATTCCGATAGGTTCCTTGATGCCTTCCTGGAGATCGATCACAAACTCTTGCGGCAGAATATGTAAGATCTTCTGATCAGCAGGAATTGCCACAGCACGGGCAGAATCTATTACCCTGTCGATATCGTACTGGGTTACTTCCTTATCTTTTATGGCTACGATGCCATGAGAATTAAGGCTTCTGATATGACTGCCGGCAATACCCGCATAAACCGACCTGATCTGGCATCCCGCCATTAATTCCGCTTCTTCAATAGCACGCTGGATAGATTGCACAGTCGACTCCAGATTGACTACAACCCCTTTTTTCAATCCGCGCGATGGCGTTGATCCAATGCCTATGATTTCTATATTGCCATCACTGGTAATCTCACCAACAATAGCGGCAACCTTTGACGTGCCGATATCCAGTCCGACTATTAAATTACGCTCTGATTTTTTCGCCATTTTTGTTTACTCTGTATTACCTTATATGATTAGCCGTCTATTTCACGTTGCGGATGATCGGCAACTTTCTTCCAGTCAATTTCTTCAGTGTCCGGCTTCCATGAAACTGCATATCCGTTGGGATATCTCAAATCGACTATTGCTATTTTCTCAACCCGTTCTGGTTCTAAGACTTCCAGCGTTTTCAAAAACCGTTGTAATTTCTTTAATTGTTCATTTCGTCCCAACAGTATTTCCAAACCCGTTGTTAATTTAATCTTCCATGCCCAGCGATCATTAATCGTAAACTCCGCGATTTTCATGGACTGATCGGCTAATGCCGTGTTAACGCCCTTCATGATTTCCAGCGTTTTTAACTGTTGCTGATCAGGGCCTTGCAATATGGGCAAGTATTTAAATTGGTCTATATTTTTCGGTGTAATTATATCGCCCTTTGTGCTGACCAGACTGTGCTGCCCCCAGCGCACATAAGGTTTCTTTTCACGTATCTTTATGTCAATCGCATCGGGCCAGACTCGTTTAACCGTAACAGTATCGACCCAAGCCAGTTCCGAAACAACCTGATGAATAGCCTGCATATCGGCATCGAAAAAGCTGGTCATCACCAGCGGCTGCAAGGCCGTCTTTATCTCATCCTTACCAAGATACTGAAAGACCCCTTCGGTCCTTACATACTTAATGGGGCTGCGCTTAACGCCGTAACCCGCCATCCAGGCCAGACCAGCCAGCAGCAATACCGTGACTATGACTTTTGCAACGGCCATCACAATTCTGCCTGGCGCCGATTTGCAATTGCCCTCAGCAGAGCATCGCAGGAATAGCTACGCATAACTCATTGCCCGCAGCTGGTTTCCAGAACGCGCCAGACCAATTCATCAAAATCCATACCCGCTTGTCTGGCTGCCATCGGCACCAGACTGTGGTCGGTCATGCCGGGGACTGTATTAACCTCAATCAGCTGATACTGCCCTAAATCATCGATAAACACATCGACTCTTCCCCAACCTTTAACGCCAACGACCTGACAGGCTGTTGCAGCCAGGTTCTTTATAAATTGTTCCTGGTCCTGACTCAGGCCGCAAGGGCAATGGTATTGTGTTGTCGTCGCCTGATATTTAGCTTCGTAATCGTAAAATGCATTCGGGGTTTCCAGGCGAATAACCGGCAACGCTTCGCCATCCAGCACCGCAACAGTATATTCTTTACCGGTCACCCAGGCTTCCGCATACACGTCACAACGGTATTTTGCCGCCACGGTTAAAGCTTGTTGCAGCTCGCTCCGGCTAGTTGCTTTACTCATACCGATACTGGAACCTTCCTGCGCCGGCTTGACGATAACCGGGAAGCCCAGCTTTTCGATGCAAGCATCAAGATCGGCTTCGTCTTTCAATACATGCCATTTCGGCGTAATGAGGCCGTAGCCCTGCCAGCACAGCTTGGTTCTAAGCTTATCCATGGTTAATGCCGATGCCATCACCCGGCTACCGGTATAAGGAATCTCCAGCACTTCCAGGACTCCTTGCAGTACGCCGTCTTCGCCGCCGCGGCCGTGAATAATGTTAAATACCCGGTCTATCTTTTGCCCTGCCAACGCATCAATCGGGCTGCCTGTTACATCAATGGCAATTGCGTCAACGCCTTTACGTTTCAAAGCTTCGTAAACAGCCGCACCGCTTCTTAACGAGACTTCTCTTTCAGCCGCCGAACCGCCCATCATTACTGCGACGCGGCCGAATTGCTCCGGCTTGTTTATCACCATTGCCTTCATATTGCTTCACCTACCATACAAACTTCTGTCTGCAGGACAATTCCCTGCTGTTGTTCAACTTTACCCTGGACATAATGAATAAGGGCTTCAATGTCCGCTGCCGTCGCATTACCTATATTGACGATAAAATTCGCATGCTTTTCCGACACACAAGCACCGCCGATCATGTAGCCTTTTAAGCCGATCTGCTCTATCAGCCTTGCCGCATAATCGCCTTCGGGGTTTTTAAATACCGACCCGCAACTGGGTTGATTGGTCGGCTGTGTTGCCCCTCGTTTTTCCAATAAACCTTTAATCTTCTGCTGACTGGCTTCGGTATCGCCTTGCTGCAAAATCAACTCGCACGATAGAAACCATTCGTTTTCAAAGCCCTTTACCGAGCGGTAACTCACCTGGAAATCCTGCGGCATCCGATGCGTTACATTACCCGTCATATCGAGCATTTCCACACTTTTAACGATTGACCAGGTTTCCCCGCCAAAGGCTCCGGCATTCATCTTCAAGGCTCCGCCCATGGTGCCGGGTATGCCTGCCAAAAATTCCGCCCCGATTAAACCGTTCTCTCCGCAAAAACGCGCCACATGAGCACAGGGAACGCCCGCTTCAACATAAACCGAATTATCATCGGTCATTCGCATCTCTTTTAACCGGCCTTTCGTATTTATCACTGTGCCGCGTATGCCGCCATCCCTGACCAATAAATTACTGCCCAGGCCCATCCAAAATACCGGCTCCGACTCAGGCAATGTTTTTATAAACTCGATCAGATCCTGCCTATCCTGCGGTATGTACAGCCGATCCGCAGGGCCGCCAACGCGCCAACTGGTATATTTCGCCAGTTTTTCATTTGTTAACAAACGACCTTTCAATTATCACTTCCTGCTGAAGTCTTGACTTGCAGCGTTTCTGCCAGCAATTGCGGTAGCTGTGCGGCAATCTGCCCGACATTGCCCGCACCCATGGTCAATATCACATCCTCTGCGTTTACGATGCCCGCTAATATTTGCGGCAATTCTTCCCAGTTTTCGACAAAGACCGGATCAACCTGTCCACGCACACGGATTGCCCGGCTTAATGCCCTGCCGTCCGCACCGGGAATCGAAGTTTCGCCTGCGGAATACACATCCATCAGGATCAGCACATCAACGGTTGACAGCACTTGCACGAAATCTTCGAATAAATCGCGGGTACGGGTATACCGATGCGGCTGAAAAACAATGACTTTACGCCGATCCGGCCAAGCTTGACGCAATGCTTCAAGCGTTGCCGCAATCTCGCGCGGGTGATGGCCGTAGTCATCCACCAGCGTCAGTTTACCTCCATCGATCGGCAAGTCGCCGTTAATCTGGAAGCGTCTGCCGACGCCTTTAAAAGCGCCCAAGCTTCTGATAATGGCCGCATCATCGACTGCCAGTTTGGTGGCTATGCTGATAGCCGCCAGCGCATTGAGCATGTTATGCCAGCCGGGCATATTCAAGCTGACCGTTAGAGGCGGATAGTCGCCTCTGCGTATGACTTCAAAAGAAGTATGCATGCCTACTTGCTTAATATTCACAGCCCGCACGTCGGCATCTTCATGAACGCCATAAGTCGTTATCGGTTTGGATATATCCGGCAGGATCGCCCTGACGCCTTCGTCATCCAGGCACATCACCGCCAGCCCGTAAAAAGGCAGATGATGTAAAAATTCCTTAAACGTGTCTTTTAGCCGCTGAAAGCTGCCTTCATAGGTCGCCATATGATCTTGGTCAATATTGGTGACTATCGCCATCATCGGCTGCAAATATAGAAATGACGCGTCGCTTTCATCGGCTTCGGCAACCAGATACTGGCCTAAACCTAATTTGGCATTGCTGCCGGCGCTGTTTAAACGTCCGCCGATCACAAAAGTGGGATCAAGCCCGCCTTCGGCCAGCATGCTTGCCGTCAAACTGGTGGTTGTGGTCTTGCCGTGGGTTCCGGCAACGGCAATGCCGAACCGAAAACGCATCAACTCAGCCAGCATTTCCGCGCGCGGAATAACCGGTACCCTTTGAATATAAGCTTCGTCTATTTCTTCATTGCTGCGGTCGATCGCACTGGAAGCGACCACTACATCAACCGCTGCAATGTTCTCGCGTTTGTGTCCGATGTTGATGGTCACGCCCAAGCTTGTCAATCGTTGGGTTACCGCGCTTTCCTTGATGTCCGAACCTGACACGTTATAGCCTAGATTCGACAACACCTCGGCAATACCGCTCATACCGGTTCCGCCGATGCCGACAAAGTGTATCCGGTCGACATTGCCTAAAGCCTGGGCGGGCATTTGACTGTTGGAGATGGTCATAGCGTACCTCCCAGTGCGCTACCCTTCGGGCGGCTGCGCCGTGCAAATCGCCTTTCCTGCCGATTTGTCATAATCTCGCCTCGGTCATGCAAACGTTGGCTACGGCTTCCGTCGCATCCAGGCGTGCGTATTTTTTCGCAGTTTTACTCATAACATCCAATTGCTTAATTATCTTTGATATATGCTCTACCAGCGTTGTTGCATTCAAATCTTTTTGCATCAATATCAATCCGGCGCCCGCGTCAGCTAAATATTTAGCGTTGGCTGTTTGATGATCGTCAATCGCGTTCGGCAGCGGTATAAAAATAGCAGGAACCCCTGCTGCGGCAACTTCGCTGACAGTCATTGCGCCTGATCTGCAAATCATCAAATCCGCCCATTGATAGGCCGATACCATATCGTCTATAAAGGCGCTGACTTCCGCATCCACGCCCAATTCCTTATACCGGCCCTCAACCTGCTGTTGCATCGCCGCGCCGGTCTGGTGCTTTATTTGCACCGTGTTTCCTTTGGCCAGATCAGCGCCTAAGACGGCGAGAGCGTCAGGCACGACCTCATTTAAGACTTGGGCTCCCTGGCTGCCGCCAACGATCAATATATTGATGCCCTGATGCGCCACTTTGCGTTCAGCGCATCCGATAAACTGTTTTCTTAATGGGTTGCCGGTAAATTGGGCATTAACTTTTTTATCAAAACTTCCGGGAAATGCTTCCAACACCTGATTGGCCATCCGCGCCAACAGCCGGTTAGTGGTTCCGGGCACCCGGTTTTGCTCATGAATGACCAGCGGTATACCTAACAGTTTTGCCATCAATCCGCCAGGACCCGCGACAAATCCGCCCATGCCTAACACTACATCGGGCTTGCGCTGGCGTAATATTTTCAATGCCTGAGCACAAGCCTTAACCAGTAACAGTCCAGCGCTTATTTTCGACAGCAAACCTTTGCCGCGTACGCCGGCAACCGACAGCCAATCAATCTCTATGCCCTGCTCAGGAATCACCCGGCCTTCCAGGCCTTTCTGCGTACCCAGCCAGCTTACCTGCCAGCCTTTTTCGATCAGTTTCTGGGCCACCGCCAAAGCCGGAAACACATGCCCTCCGGTTCCTCCGGCCATAATTACGATACGCTTACCCATGCCGGCTTCTCCTTGGCGTGCCGGCATTGATCTCAACGATTTCGCTTTGCACCCGAAACAGCAATGCAACCGCACAGCACATGATCATCATGCTGCCGCCACCATAACTCATCAGCGGTAAGGTCAGACCCTTGGTCGGCAAGATTCCCATATTCACGCCCATGTTGACGAATGACTGAAAACCGAACCAAATCCCCAGCCCATAGGCGATAAATGCAGAAAAGCGTTGACCGGCCTGCTCGGCGGCCAAGGCTATTGCAAACGTGCGCCAGACCAATACCGAAAACAAGGCAATCACAGTAATTACGCCCAATAAACCCAATTCTTCAGCTATCACTGAAAACAAAAAATCGGTGTGTGCTTCGGGCAAATAAAATAACTTTTGTACACCGCTACCTAAGCCCACGCCCAACCATTCTCCGCGCCCAAACGAAATAAGCGCCTGCACTAATTGAAACCCGGTTTTCAAAGGATCGGCCCAAGGATCCATAAAGCTAGTGACCCGAACCAAACGGTACGGCGAAAAATAAACCAGCAACATGGCCAGTACGCCAACAACCGCCAGCAGTACGATAAATTGCGATAACCTCGCGCCGGCTAAAAACATGATGCCCATGGCTATCATGATAATTACCACGGCTGAACCAAAGTCCGGCTCCAGTAACAACAACAAGCTGGCTACCGAAAACAGCCCTAGCGGCTTGACTAATCCAAAAGCCGCATTCTGCACGGACTCTTGATAACGCGTTACATACCCGGCCATATAAATAACGGAAAAAAATTTGACCACTTCGGATACCTGTATCCGCATTCCCGCAATCGATAACCAACGCACGCTGCCGTTTACCTTGACGCCGAGACCGGGGATCAGCACTATGATCAGCAACAGCAATCCCGCCAAAAACAGCTGGGGGCCATTTTCTTCCCAGACCCGCATTGGAACTGCCGCCACGATCGCGCCAAAGAACAGCCCCAAACCTATGTGCAATAACTGCCTGACTGGATAATACAAACCGTTACCCGTCATTTTTATACCCAGATGCAATGACGCGGACGCCACCATCACATAGCCGATCAACAATAGGCTAGTACTTACGATCAATAACACCGGATCTAAATGGAATCGACCTATTTTTGCTCGCAGGCCCCTCATTTACGACTACCAAGGAAGGCGGAAGTGTCACAATTTGTAAGGAACAAATGTGACCGGCTACCCCAACCACAATTCACAAGGACACGACGCAGCCAGTGTCCGGATGGCTGCGTGCTCATACAGCCGCCACGGATGGCGGATAACTGCCTGAGCGGTCAACCAACGCCAATACTGCTTTGGTAAATTTCTCGCCCCTATCCTGATAATTTTTATACTGGTCAAGACTTGCGCAGGCAGGAGACAATAAAACGCTTTCTCCAGCATCGGCAAGGCCTGCAGCAATCTGTACCGCTTGCGCCATATTGTCTGCCGAATAGACAGGGACACATCCATTCAAAGCCTGCTTTATCAGGCCCGCATCCTTGCCCATCAGTACTACGCTTTTGGCTTTTTCTTTAATGGCCGGCGTCAATTCGTTCATGTCGGCGCCTTTTGCATCACCGCCGGCAATAAGAATCACCTTGCGCGCATAACCTTGTAAAGCGGCTACGCAGGCACCGATATTTGTCGCTTTTGAGTCATTAACCCAGGTGACACCGCGTATTTCCGCTACACGCTGCATCCTGTGACTTAAGCCTCTGAATTTCCGCAAGGCATCGCACATGATTTGTTCATCGAGGCCCATGGCCGCACCCAACGCCAATGCGGCCAAGGCATTGGCCGCATTATGCCTACCCTCGAGCGGCAATTCAGCCAAAGGCATCAGACGTGTTTCATTGTGCATCAGGTATTCTGCATCGCCCTGATAGGCAAGATGAAAATCGGCCTTTTTGTTAATCGAAAAGGTAAAGGTCTTTCGGCTCTTATCCTGCATTGCCAAGGCGACAGGGTCATCGAGATTGATAATCATGGTGCCGTCGCCCCTGAAAATTCGTTGTTTTTCCCGTGCGTATTCCGCTATGTCGGCATGTCTGTCCAAATGATCGGCGCTGACATTGAGCACCGTGGCTGCAGCTGCATTCAAGACTGACGTTCGCTCCAGCTGGAAACTTGACAGTTCCAATACGTAGAGCTGCGCGTTTAGCTCCAGCAAATCCAGGGCCGGCGTTCCCAAATTTCCGCCTACGCCGACTTTCATTCCTGTGGCTTTGGCCATTTCACCCAGCATAGTCGTCACCGTGCTCTTACCGTTGGAGCCGCTGATCGCAACAACAGGAACATTCACAGAGCAGGCAAACAGGTCAATATCGCTGACTATTTTTGAGCCGTTGGCAATGGCTTTCATTATCGTCTGTTCATTCAGCGACACTCCAGGGCTGACCACCAGATGCGTTGCTACCTTAAACGCAGCTTCATCAAAACCTCCGGTAAACACCGGCGTATCGGGCATTTGCTGAAAAAACTCTTCCATCATCGGCGGTTTGGCGCGACTATCGATGATGGCGAATTTAATACCTAAGCCTTGCAAATAATGCGCAACCGAAAGTCCCGTATCGCCAAGACCCACCACTAAAACTTTGGCCGTTTCCGGATCCAAAGCAAAATTCTTTTTCAACAATGAGATGATGGCTGTTTCGCTTATAGAATTATGTATAGGAGCATGGACTCTATTCATTTTTCTTACCTCAATTTCAAGGTTGCCAAACCGATCAGCACCAAGATGACGGTAATAATCCAGAATCGCACTATAACGCGGGGTTCCGGCCATCCCTTCAATTCGAAATGATGATGTATCGGCGCCATACGAAAAACACGCTTTCCGGTCATTTTGAAAGAGGCTACCTGAATAATCACGGATACTGTTTCCATGACAAACACCCCGCCCATAATCACCAGTACGATTTCCTGCCTGACCAGTACCGCCAACACGCCTAATGCCGCGCCCAACGCCAGCGCACCGACATCCCCCATGAACACCATCGCGGGATAGGCGTTAAACCATAAAAAACCCAAGCCGGCACCAACCAAAGCGGCACAAAATACGATGAGCTCTCCCGCATTAGGCAAATAAGGTATTGCCAGGTATTGTGAGAAAGTTACATGTCCGGATAAATATGCAAAAATCCCCAAGCCGGTCGCGACCATTACAGTCGGCATAATCGCCAGTCCATCCAGCCCATCGGTCAAGTTGACCGCGTTGCTGGTTCCGACAATCACAAAATAGGTCAGGACTATATATATCCAGCCCATGTCCAGCATGACGTCTTTAAAGAACGGAACAATCAATTGCGTTTCCACCGGCAAAATTGCAGTTTTGTACAGAAAAACAGCCGCCGTTAAACCTATGAGCGATTGCCAGGAATATTTGGCTTTAGCTGACAAGCCGTCACTGTTACCCTTGATCACTTTTCTATAATCATCGATAAAACCGATAATGCCGTAACCCAGGGTCACCAACAAAATCACCCATATATAGCGGTTGCTCAGATCGGCCCACAACAGTGTGCTGAATGCAATGGCGATCAGTATCAGCGCTCCGCCCATGGTAGGCGTGCCTTTTTTCTCGTAATGTGATTGCGGGCCCAACTCACGGATACTTTGTCCGATCTTGTTGCGGCTCAGTTTTCTGATCATTACCGGCCCGACAACAAAAGAAATGACCAGTGAGGTTAAGGCCCCCAGAATGGCGCGAAACGTCAGGTAATGAAAGACCCTGAAACCGCCATCGAATGTCATTAAATAATCTGCAAAATAAAGTAGCATTATTTACTTCCTGAAGTTTTCAACCAATGCGGCTACTACATTCTCCATGCGCTGAGCCCTTGACCCCTTGATCAAAATCGCTTCATCACCTTTAAGTTCTTGCGTTAGCACTTCAATTAAATCGTTTTGGCTATCAAAAAAATCGGCTCCTTTGCCAAAAGCCTTTACTGTATTTCTGGCATCAGCCCCTACTGCCAGAAGCCGTACGACGCCGTTTGCTTTAATGACTTCGCCCATTTGTTCATGTATTTTTAGACTTTCAGGCCCCAACTCGCCAAAAGCCCCGAAAACCAGCCAGCGTTTCTCTCCACAGTTCGCCAACACATCCAGTCCCGCTTTAAGCGACGCCGAATTGGCGTTGTAGGTATCATCGATAACAATATTGCCTAAACGGCTTACCATCGGCTGCAAACGTCCTGTAACCGGTTTTACACTCTCAAGGCCCTGTTGAATCTGTCTCAGGCCAATACCCAGTGCCAGGCATGCGGCGGTTGCCGCCAATGCGTTGACGACATTATGCCGCCCAGCCAGTTTCAGCTTTATTGCCAATGCACCTTCCGGAGCCACTAATTCAAAGCTAGTGGCGAACGCATGATCAATAATTTCCGTTTTGAACGAATGCGCCGTTACGTCTGCTTGCGTATCCATTCCAAACGATATGATCTTTTTTGTGCCAGCCACCGATTGCCAGTAGTCGAAGTAGGCGTCATCGCGATTAAGAACCGCCACGCCGTCCTGTTTAAGCGTCTGGATTATTTCCCCTTTCGCTTTGGCGACACCGTCAACACTACCGAAACCTTCAATATGCGCTGCCCCGACATTGGTAATGATCACAACATCCGCCTGTGCATATTGGCTGCTATATTCAATTTCGCCCGGATGATTTGCGCCCATCTCGATGGCTGCGTACCGGTGCTGCTCATTCAGGCGCAACAAAGTCAGGGGCACGCCGATTTCATTATTCAAATTGCCTTGGGTGAACAGCGTATTACCATTGACGCTCAATATCGCTGCCACCATTTCCTTGACGGTCGTTTTGCCGTTGCTGCCGGTAATACCAACTACGGATACTCCCGCTTTTTTTCGCCAAGCTCCCGCCAACTCCGCCAGTGCCAGCCGCGTATCGTCAACAACGATATGCGGTATCGCGACGCTAATGCCTTGATCTACGATTGCCCCCACGGCTCCTGCTTGCGCGGCCTCTGCCACAAACTCATTGCCGTCGAAGTTATGGCCTTTAATGGCGACATAAAGCTGTCCCGGCTTTATCGCTCTTGTGTCTATACTGATCGATGAGATGACAACATCTTCCCCGACCAACTTTCCTTGCACACATGCTGCAATCTCGCTCAGCATCATATTCATCTGCTGTTCCGCCTGCTCAATGCGTCCGTCACTACTTGCCGGTCACTGAAAGGCATACACATCCCATTGCTTTCCTGATATTGCTCATGGCCTTTGCCCGCAATCACTATGCAATCATCTTTAGTTGCACTTGCTACCACTTTTTGTATTGCCTGCTCTCTGTTTTGAATAACTTCGACATTATCTGAATTACAACCGGCCAAAATATCGTTAACTATATCCAGTCCATTTTCATAACGCGGGTTGTCATCGGTAATCACCACATGATCCGCCCACAGCTCCGCAATTTTTCCCATTTGCGGACGTTTACCCGTATCCCTGTTTCCGCCGCAGCCAAAAACCACCCACAAAGCCTGTTTGCAATGCTTGCGCAAGCTGGATAAAACCTTGTCCAGGGCATCGGGGGTATGCGCATAATCCACAAAAATCAATGGATCACTCTCCGTCCCAAATCGCTCCATCCGGCCATCGACAGGCTTTATGCCGACAAGCTTTTTAGCTGCTTCATTCGGCGAAATATCCACAGCCAGCATGACCGTCAAAACGGCCAGAACATTCTCTACATTAAAATCGCCGAATAATGGCACTTTTATTCGCTGAATTTGGCCTTTACAGCGCACATCGAATTCGATGCCATCCGTTTTATGTACTATATTTTCTGCTTGAACACTTTCGCCTGAATCCAATGTTCGTCCCTTGGCGCTAAAAGTCCATAACTGCACCGATTCGGGGACGGCGGCAATAATCTGCCCGCTGTAATCATCATCCAAGTTCACCACCGCGAAAGCTAAACCCGGCTGTTTTAATAAAGCCAGCTTGGCCTGTACATAAGCCTCCATCGTGCCGTGATAATCCAAGTGATCGCGGCTGATATTGGTAAATACCGCTCCCTTAAACGCAACCCCGTTGACCCGGCCTTGCTCCAAGCCATGCGAGGAAACTTCCATCGCCACCATGCGTTTTTTGTTCTTTAACAATTCAGCCAGTATTTTTTGGATTGCCAACGCATCCGGCGTGGTGTTCAGCGTCTTGTTAAGATTGCCCCACTCTCCCCAGCCGAGTGTCCCTATAACTCCACAATCATCCAGCATCTGACTCAAAAACTGACTGCAGGATGTTTTGCCATTCGTACCGGTAATGCCGATAACCGTCATTGACCGAGATGGATCGCCATAAAAACGCGCGGCCAGTTCGCCCAGTTTTAAACCCAGATTTTCCACTGCAATCATCGGCACAGGAGCAGAAACGCTGCGTTGCAAGGTTTCTGCCAACTGCTTTCCATTCCCGGCCGGATCAAAAAGGACTGCGCTGGCCCCGTTACTAACAGCCTGTCCGCCATGTGCCAAGCCATGCTGTTTGGCCCCGGCCAATGCCACGAATGCATCACCACAAACCAGCTCCCGGCTGTCCAAAGCCAATCCGCTAATCGGCGTATCTTGCTCTGGGACCGAAGCCAGCCCGCTTAATAAATCTTTCAGTCTCGGTAATTGCTCCTGCATTACTCCACCTTCTGCATCCATGAAAGCCGTCATGCTATTGGCCTTTTCGTGTCAACAAGATGGGCATGTTATCCTGCTGGTCAGGAGCAACTTCCAACATCCTTAAGGCTCCTGCCATCACCTTGGAAAATACCGGAGCCGAGACAATTCCGCCGTAATATTGTCCTGCGGAAGGCTCATCAACCATGACCACGATAACCAAGCGCGGATTCTTGGCAGGTGCCATACCTGCGAAAACGGAAAAATAACTTTTCTCAACATATCCGCCGGCACCGGCTTTTTTTACCGTCCCGGTTTTACCGGCTACGCTATAGCCATCAACCCTACCTTCGTAAGCGGTACCGTCTTTCATAAGCACAGATTCGAGCATGGTTCTGACTCTCTTGGCTGTCTTGGCTGAAAACACTCGCTGTTGATCAACATCTTCATCCCGCCTGAACAAGCTAACCGAATGTAAAATTCCATCATCTGCCAATGCCGTATAAGCCCTTGCCAACTGAAGCGCCGAAGTGCTTACGCCATAACCGAATGACAAAGTCGCCTTATCAAAATCATGCCAATTATGGTAATCAAGCAAACTTCCATTCGCTTCTCCGGGAAAACCGGAGCCCGCAGCCACACCAAAGCCCAACTTGTTGTAAATTCCCCAAAAATATTCCGGAGGCATCCGCAATGCCATCTGACTTACCACAACGTTGCTGGATTTTTTCAACACTCCCGTTAAATCCAGCGTTCCGTAATTATGCACATCCTTAACCAGATGATGCCCGATCTCAATAAAACCGTGGGTCTCAAAAACCTCATTCGGTTTGACATATCCGCCGTCCAGGGCGGCTGCAACGACAAATGGCTTGACCGTTGACCCAGGCTCGAATACATCGGTTAGCGATCTATTCCTGTACAGGCTTTCCTTTAAACTCTTGCGGCTATTCGGGTTAAATGATGGCTGATTCACTGCCGCCAGAATTTCCCCGTTCTTTGCATCCAATACCACTAGCGCTGCTGACTTCGCCTTGTTAAGGTTAACGGCCAGTTGCAACTCCCGATACGCCAAATATTGGATACGCTGATCAATACTTAACTCCAGGTTCTTGCCTGCAATCGGCTCTTTTATATTTTCCACATCTTCAATAATTCGGCGCTGTCCGTCCCTGATAACCCGCTTGCTGCCCGGAATTCCCTTTAGCGATTTTTCATATCCTGATTCAAGCCCCGCCTGGCCGATATCATCAATATCGGTAAAACCGACCAAATGCGCGGAAACCTCTCCTGCTGGGTAAAAGCGTTTGAATTCCCGCTCGAAATAAACTCCCGTCAGCTTCAATGCCTTGACCTGATCGGCAACCACCGGACTAATTTGGCGGGCAATATAAGCAAACTGCTTATGCGCATCACCTTTCGTTAGTTCCGCAACTTTTCCTTTCGGCAAATTCAACAATCTTTCCATTTGCCTAATTTCGTCTACTTTCGCCGGATCAATCTCTTGTGGATTCATCCAGATGGACTCGACAGGCGTACTGATTGCCAACGGCGCACCATTTCTGTCCTTTATCATGCCTCTATATGCCGAAACCGGCACATCACTGACATGACGCATGTCTCCCTGATCCTTAAGAAACTGTTTATTCAGCACTTGCAAATCGACAGCTCGACCAACCAACACCGCCATACAAGCCATGATAAAAGCGACTACGATTTTCCTTCGACCGCCATGGATAGCGGAAGTGCCGGAATCGGTAGCGAACCGGTGCGGCCGTCCTGAAAAATTGCCGGCCAGCTTATTTCCCGTGTTTCTACGCTGAAAATGCATCATTTACGGTTTTATATAAACAATTTTTTCCCGCAACGGCATGACCAGCTTCAATTGTTCCCGCGCCACTTGCTCTACCCGATTCTGTTCTGCCAAGGTTGTCAGCTCCAATTGCAGCTGCCCCCATTCCACTTCATACTGATCCAGCGCTCTTTCCTGCTTTTGAATCTCAATAAAAATTAACCGAGACTGATATTTGCTGTAGATCACAGCCAGAGCGGATATCAACAGCACCGATATCAATGCCCCTATCCCTAAATATCGTTTTATTGCCACTTAAACTTTCTCAGCTACTCGCATGATTGCGCTTCGCGCTCTCGGATTCTGGGCAATTTCCTGCTGCCCTGCCTTTAGCGCTTTACTCGTTTTCTTCAAAATACCCTTAGCAATGTCGACTTCCTTGATAGGCAACCTTCCTGGGTTATACTTGGCTCCGGACTCAGCCCTGATAAAGCGTTTAACAATTCGGTCTTCCAATGAATGGAAAGAAATAACAACTAAACGCCCGCCGGGCTTCAAAATCCTGGCGGACTGTTGCAAAACAGTCTTTAACTCATCTAATTCGCTGTTGATTTCTATGCGAATCGCCTGAAAACTACGAGTTGCCGGATGCTTGTGTTTCTCTTTGACCGGCACTACGTCTTCAATAAGCTTTGCCAATTCCCTGGTTGTTGTAATCGGTGAGTTGGCTCTCTTCTCAATAATCGCGTGGGCAATTCGCCGTGCAAACCGCTCCTCGCCATATTCAAATAGAACCTTAACCAATTCTTCTTCACCAACGACGGTCAACCATTGTTCAGCCGTAACGCCGGCATTGCCATCCATGCGCATATCCAATGGCCCGTCACGCAAAAAGCTAAAGCCTCTTTCAGGATTGTCCAACTGAGGCGATGACACGCCCAAATCCATCAATATACCGTCGACTTTCCCAACTAAGCCTTCACTGGCAACTATATTTTCCAGTTCCGAAAAAGGAGTATGTTTCAGCTTGAACCGTTTGTCGTCCAGCATGGCCTGCGCATAATCGGAATTAATCGCGTCCAAATCCCTATCAAATGCCAACAAACGTCCGGATGGACCAAGGAGATTCAAAATCCCTTGACTATGTCCGCCCCGACCAAAAGTACAATCCAGATAAACGCCGTTTTCTTTAATCGCCAACTGCTGCAAAGCTTCTGCAAACATAACGGGCAAATGTGCCACTAACAAATCTCCGTGTTAAAAGGATAAGGAGCCTAAATCTTCCAAGCCTTCATTATCGTCACCATCCAGCCATTCGCTCTCTTTTGCTCCCCAAGCTTCTTCATTCCAGAGTTCAAATTTATTGAGCTGACCAACCAGGACAACTTTCTTGTCCACATTTGCAAATGTTCTTAATTTTTCCGGCAGCAATAAACGTCCCTGCCCATCCATTTCACATTCAGATGCATTTCCAATAACAAATCGCCTTAATTTGCCGGCCATTTTATTTAACGTAGGTAATTTACTGATCGTTTGTTCAAGTTTTTCCCACTCAGGCATCGGATAAAGCCACAAACAACCATTCTCTCCGACACATTTCTCATTTACGGCAACTGTCACAACCATCTGACAATCGCAACATTCCTGTAACTCCTCCCGATAACGGGTGGGAATCGCAAGACGTCCTTTGCCGTCCAGATTGATTGAGCTAATGCCTCGAAACAAGATCCACCCCAGATTTCCAAAAAAAACCTTTTTTTTCCACTTTTCTCCACTTATGCCCACTATAGATTTCAAATACCCCCTAGTCAAGAATGATTTCATTTAGATTCTTTCTTTTTCGACAATGACTTACATCACAATCCGAATAGAGCAAGATCACATAAAATATGGCAAAACAATTTCTATTCTTTATCAAAAAGTTAATTAATCTAGTGAGAAAGCACTTTAAGTATAAAGCTGTCGGATATTTCTGGATTTTTAACCAAAAATGAGGACCGGATCAAAAGGATTGCCGCAATAATTATCGAACAACTCTTGCGTGTTTAGAGATTACGGGGACCGAGCAAAAAGCTCGAAAAAAGGAAGAAAGAGTCAGCCTATAAGCCGGGTTCTGTCGAGAACAGTCATTCATCTAGGCTGCAAGTCGCCTTGCAGCTCAAGCAATCTACCCAGGGACCGCGCGGGCCACGCGTCTGTCCCTCTATTTGATCTTGCTCCGGGTGGGGTTTACCATGCCACTCCTGTTACCAGTTGCGCGGTGCGCTCTTACCGCACCTTTTCACCCTTACCGATCACCTAAGTGACAGGCGGTATATTTTCTGCGGCACTTTCCGTAGGCTCACGCCTCCCAGGCGTTACCTGGCACCCTGCCCAATGGAGCCCGGACTTTCCTCCATCTTATCTCACGATAAAACAGCGACTGCTCAGCCGACTCTTTCAACGCGTAGTGTATCACATATCCACATCAATGCGACATGCGATGACCTCATCAATAAGCAAAATCCAGACCAAAACTATATACGTATCAACATTAACAAAGAAGCTAAGCCTCTTTGGCTTTTTCTAGCTCTAACGCGGCCTGGTACAACAGCTTTTTTCTGACTCCGGTAATTTCTACGGCCATTGCAACCGCACTTTTAATAGAACATTCACCCAATAAAATGCTCAGTATCTTTTCTTGCTCGGGCGTAATCACCTGCTCTCTTTTATCAATGGCCGCACCATCGACAATAACCACAAATTCGCCTTTTCTCATGTTGGCATCTTGTTCAACCAACTTCAGCGCTTCGCCCAAAGTGGTTTTCACGATAGTTTCGTGCAATTTGGTCAACTCTCTGGCGATAACAATCTGCCTATCCAACGGCAAGACCTCCGCCATATCCTGCAATGAAGCTAAAATTCGATGACTGGACTCGTAAAATGCCCAAGTAATTGGACGCATTAATCTTTCACTAAAAAATGCTTTCCGCGCCGACGAAGTTCTCGGCGAAAAACCTTCAAATACAAACTGTGTGATCGGCAGCCCCGATGCCGACAATGCAGCAATCAAAGCACAGGCACCTGGCACCGGCACAACATCGACCCCGGCATCTTTCACCATTTTCACCAGAGGCATGCCCGGATCACTTAACAGCGGCGTTCCGGCATCGGAAACCAGTGCAATCGATAAACCCTCGCGCAGCTTTTCCAACAACCCTGCCGAAGTTTTGTCTTCATTATGTTGATGCAACGAGATCAGCTTATTGCTAATACCGTAATGCTGTAGCAGCATTTTTACATGCCGGGTATCTTCCGCAGCGATCAGATCGACCTGTTTTAATATTTCAACCGCCCTGAACGTAATATCTGCTAAATTACCTATCGGAGTAGCAACAACGTATAATTTGCCGCATTTACTTGACATTCGATAAACTCACTTGAAACCCCTAAAAAGATGCAACCCAAATATAAGCCGCCATTATTATATGCCCTGCTTCCCGGCCTATTGTTTTTTTCCGGTTGCGCAACCACAGTCGCTACAAATACTGGAGATAGGGCAACACAGGAGCAGGAAACACTGGTAACGCAACCCTTAATTAGGAACGACCAGCCGGGGCAAATGGTTGAATTATACCAGCATCCAACAACTGCCAGGGATGGCGGAAGTATCGAAATCGGCATGGAACCGATGCGATCAACCTCATCGCCTGAAGAACAAAACCGGCAACGCTTAGAAGCCATCGAATCCTTACTTCTAGCTGGCGATGGCAATACCGCCAAACAGGATGCCGACGCTATTAATCCTGCCGATCTATCATCCGAGCAACGTCTCTGGCTAAACCTTCTTTATGCCCAGATCCTGCTCAGCTTTGGCGAGGCGGAACAAGCCATCGAAAGCATGGCGATGATTCGGCCGCAGCAACTCAGCCTGGACAACCAGATCAAGTACTTTCAATCGCAAGCCTTCGCCTACTCATTGACAGGCAACCTGATGGACAGCGTCAAATCCAGGATCGAACTGCACCAGTTATTAACATCTCCCGAAGAACTTGAAAAAAACCAAGCTGCCATTCTTGAAACATTAAGCCTGCTGCCTGACACTGCCTTACAAACCAATCAAACAGACGCTTTAGCGGGCTGGATGTCCTTGAGCAATATTTTAAAAAACATAAACCAGCCTGATTTTAATGCTCAACTAAGCCAGTGGCGCGCCACTTTCCCGGCACATCCCGCCAATTTAAGCTTCTTGGATCAGCCTCAGAGCACAACAGAAAATGCTAGTTTGCAACTCAAATCCATCGCACTGCTGCTACCCGAATCAGGGACTTTCGCCCAAGCTGGTAAAGCAATTCGCGCTGGGTTTATGGCAGCCTACAATCATGCTGACAATAACTCCAAGCCCACCATTCATTTTTACGATAGCGAACAGTCAACCCCAACAGCCTTATATAATCAGGCTGTTGCAGAAGGCGCACAATTGGTCATCGGCCCGCTGGCTAAGGAGCAAATCCAAAGTCTGGCCGATAGCGTTACATTTAGCATACCCGTGCTGGCATTAAACCATATTCCAGGCCTGCAAAAAAATCAGCTCTACCAGTTTAGTCTTAGTCCGCTGGATGATGCCGATCAAATCACTCATAAAGCCCGCTCAGACGGTCACCAAAAAGTGCTGCTATTTATTCCTGAAAACGCGCCAGGCAAACGCATTGCCAATTATTTAACGGAAGACTGGCAAAACCAGGAAGGCACTATTCTGGAAATACAAACTTATAGCCCGAAAGAAACCGACTTCTCATCACCCATTCAAAAACTGCTCAATCTGGATGAAAGCGAACAGCGTTATAACAAAATCCTTACTCTGATACCGGGCGTAAAATATACCCCTCGAAGACGGCAGGATGCCGATGCCATATTGTTAAGCGCTTATAGCGCAGAAGCGCGCTCCATCAATCCCCAGCTCCAGTTTTATCAGGCGGGCGACCTTCCTGTTTATGCAATGCCTACCGTCTACGCGGGACAAGTCAACCAGTCACTGGATGCCGATCTTAACAAGATAACGTTTTGCGATACTCCCTGGTTATTCAACAAAGCCTATCAGGGCGAACTTAATATGGATGCGCTACAAGAAACTTGGAAGCAATTCCCCAACGCTTATTTACGCCTGATTGCGATGGGCATTGATGCCTACAATTTGGCGACACACCTGAACAATCTGGAAACCGAGTCTTATCCCGGCGCAACCGGAAATCTATCGCTAACCGACGACCAACGCATTAAACGCAAGCTAATGTGCGCCAAGTTCATCGACGGGCAACCCGAAGTAAGCGATTTTGCTAGTGAACATCAGCCCAGCTATGCTGTTTACTAAGCTCAAGTCCAAAGCGGCGCATCTGATTCGCGGCGAAAGCGCCGAAGAACAAGCCCACGACTTCCTGATCAACAAAGGGCTCAAACCGGTATGCCGGAATTTCCGCTGCAAACAAGGCGAACTTGACTTAGTCATGACCGACAAACTGACGCTGGTCATCGTCGAAGTCCGCTTCCGTAAAACTGACAAATACGGCAGCGCTGCTGAAAGCATCACGCGCTCCAAACAAGCCCGCATCATAGCGGCAACCCATGTTTATCTCTCATCGCAAAAAACAGACGGCCCTATCCGTTTTGACGTAGTCGCCATTTCCGGCAACGGCAACATAAACTGGATACAGAATGCATTTTAGAACGCCATGTTCTTAACCGGAACATTTTGCATTCCGTATCGACATGAACGCACCAAGTCGCCAACCTGTTGTATTTAAAATGTGTCACAGACTCATGATAGCCTTTATAATTGTTCGCTATGAGCCTACAAAATCGCATAATTAACCACTTCAATAGCAGCATCCAAGTCCAGCAGGATACGATGGACAGCCTTGGCGAACTCATCGAATTTGCCTCGCAACGACTGGTTGCAACCCTGCTTAACGACAAGAAAATAATCACCTGCGGCAACGGCCGCTCGGCAGCCATTGCCCAGTTCCTGTCATCGGCAATGCTTAACCAGTACGAACGCGACCGGCCTTCATTACCGGCCATTGCCTTGACCACCGACACAACCACCATCACCGCAATCGCTAACGACTATCATTTTGATGATATTTTCGCCAAGCAGCTCAGAGCCTTGGGACAGAGCGGTGATATATTGGTTGCTTACACCGACGGCAATAATTCGGCTAATATTGCCAAAGCCATTGCCACGGCTCACGACAAAGACATTACCGTAATCGCCCTGACCGGCAATAATGGCGGCATGATTACATCATTGCTCAATGAGGCCGACATTGAAATCCGCGTACCATCAAACACTGGTGCGCATATTCAGGAAGTACACACATTAATCACTCATTGCTTGTGTGACTTGATCGACCATCAATTATTCGGCGGCTGATTCATGAAGAAGCTTTTATTACTGCTACTAATGGCGCAAAGTTTTCTTAGCGCAGGCTGCTCAACGATTGCGGCGGGCGGAGCAGAAATAACCGGATTATCATTATTAAACGACCGCCGCACTCGTGATGCTATTTTAGCTGACGAAGCTATCGAAACTAATGCCAGCACCAAGCTGAATGCCTATTATGACTTGCGCGATAAATGTCATTTTAATATCACCGCATACAACGGCGCCGTACTGGTAACCGGCGAGACGCCCAAGGAAGAATATCGCGACCGGATTATCGACATTGTTCGCGTTATTCCCAATGTAAAAATGGTGCATAATAAATTGACCATTGCCAATCCCAGCCCTTTTAATTTCCGCGCCAATGACACCCTGATTACCGGCAAGGTAAAAACCGCACTGACTCAAATACCGGAGTTCGACGCTTCCTGGGTCAAAGTTATTACCGAGCAAAGAACAGTTTACCTGATGGGACTGGTGCATAGAAACGAAGGCGCTGCTGCGATCGACGCGGCCAGACGCCAATCCGACATCAAACAAATCATTACGGTTTTTGAATACCTTGACTAATTTTGCCCCTTTACCTGCTGCTTTCTTAAACTTGCTGACCGAGATTTTCTCTTGCGACGCTATCTTGACCGCGCCCGAAGACTGCTGGACTTACGGCTATGACAACAGCCGCCGCCATGTCTTGCCTCAAGCCGTGGTTTTTCCGACTTCGCATGAACAGGTTGTCGACGTCGTTAACGCCTGCAACCGGTTTCACGTTGCACTGACCGTCAGGGGCCGAGGCACCGGCACCACCGGCGCGACCACGCCGCTTAAAGGCGGCCTGATTGTATCGCTGGAACGCATGAATAAGTTGATCGAATTTTCCCCTGACAATCGCTACATCAAAGTCGAACCGGGCATGACCAACCAGCAGGTGCAGGACATCGCCAAAGAGAAGGGCTTTTTCTGGCCGCCCGACCCGACCAGCGCAGCTTTCTGCAGCGTCGGCGGCAATCTGGCCTATAACTCCGCAGGACCCAGAGCAGTAAAATACGGCACACCACGGGAAAACACCTTGGGACTACGCGCCGTTACCGGCGCAGGCAAAGAAATCCGCGTCGGCGTCCATACCAGCAAAGGCGTAGTCGGCTACGACCTGACCCGGCTGATACTCGGCTCGGAAGGTACATTGGCCATTATTACTCAGGCGACGTTAAAACTGACGCCACTGCCGGAAGCCACCAAAACACTCAGGGCCATTTACAATTCCGTTTTTGACGCTGCCAAAGCCGTATCCGCGATCATGTCTCAGCCGGTCATTCCCTGTGCGCTGGAATTCATCGACGGCAATGCAATCAACATGATCCGGCAATATTCGGAATCCGATCTGCCCGAACATGCAGGCGCCATGCTCATGATCGAAGTCGACGGACAACTGGAAGGACTGGATAGGGCAGCCGAGAGAGTGGCCGCCGCCGCAAGCAATGAAGGGCTTTTGGATATTAGGCTTGCTCAGACCGATGCTGAAGTTAAAGCCCTCTGGCAAACCCGCAAAGCACTGTCTCCGGCGCTACGCAAAGTGGCACCAAAAAAGATCAATGAAGATGTGGTGGTGCCTATTACTGAAATACCGGCATTAATAGGGGGACTGGGCGAACTGTCAGAAAAGTATGATTTGCCGATTATTAATTTTGGTCATGCGGGCAACGGCAATATTCATGTGAATTTGTTGCTTGATCCCGACGAGCCTGAGCAAAGCAAAAAAGCCCACGCTTGTCTGGATGAAATATTTTCCCTAGTACTGGCACTAAACGGCACGTTGTCCGGCGAACACGGCGTCGGCTTGGAAAAAAGGGATTTTGTCGACCGGGAACTGGATGCAAATTCTTTGGAATTGATGCGGGCCATTAAGCGCCAATTCGATCCGAACGGCATCTTAAACCCCGATAAGATGTTTCCTTTGGTTTAAACTTCACCACAGAGAACACAGAGGACACGAAGAAATAAAACTCTGTGTTCTCCGTGCTCTCTGTGGTGAAATCATCACCCGTACAGTTCGCTGCTGCCGTCCATGTCGCCAGTTTGGCTGTACAACAGCGGCATCCCCTGATTCAGCGCTGCCGCCGCAACGATTTTGCAGACGGCGATTTTATGGTCGCCGGCATCGACGTAATGGCTGACTTCGCAATCGAAATAAGCCAGACTTTCGGCCAGCACCGGCGCGCCGGTTCTAGCAATCCGCCATTCAAATCCTTTCATTTTATCCGACGCTGAACGGCCGAAATGCTCGGCAATTGTGTACTGATCCCGCCCCAGCACATTAACCGTACAAACACCGCTTTCCTGCAATAACTGATAGGAATAATGCCCGGGATTGATACTGATCGCCAACAACAACGGATCAAAGGACACCTGCATTACCCAAGCCGCGGTGAAGGCGTTTTGCCGTTCGCCTTTACCGACACCGATCACATACACGCCGTGGCTGATCTGTTTGAGCAATGCATCAGCATTTTCGATCATGTTAATGCACGAGCTTGATGCGCATTGATAAATCAACCGCTTTGACATTCTTAGTTAAAGCGCCGATGGAGATATAATCGACGCCTGTCTCGGCAATGGTTCTGATATTGCTGAGGTCGATATTGCCGGAAGCCTCGAGTTCTATGCCGACGTTCAATTTCACTGCCGCAGCCATGTCCTCCAAACTGAAATTATCAAGCATGATCCGGTCAGGCTTGGCCTCGACCGCTTCCAGAAATTCCTGCATGGATTCGACCTCCACTTCCACAGGGGCAGAAGCCAGTTCACGCGCCGCCCGGATTGCCGCGCCTATGGAACCCGCCGCAATGATATGGTTTTCCTTGATCAGGACCCCGTCATATAACCCGATCCGATGGTTATAACAGCCGCCGCAAGCTACCGCATATTTCTGTGCATTCCTAAGACCCGGAATGGTTTTGCGGGTATCCAGCACTTTACAGCCCGTGCCGGCAACCGCGTCGGCATATTGCCGGGCGACGGTCGCCGTGGCCGACAAGGTTTGCAATAAGTTCAGCGCGGTACGCTCTCCGGTCAGCAAGCTTCTTGCCGCACTGCTGAGTTTGCATAAAAGGGTATTTTTGCCGACCGCCTCGCCTTCCGCTGCCAACCAGTCGATCTTAATGTCTGCATCCAGGGTTTTGAATACCGCATCGAACCAAGCTTGGCCGCAAAGCACCATGTCTTCCCGCGTAACAACTTCAGCCTCAGCGGTCATGGATTCAGGAATAATAGCGGCGGTTATATCGCCACAACCGATATCTTCTTCGAGAAAGCGTTTTATTTCTACTGTTTTTGATTGTTCTGTCATAAGTTCATTAATTCTGAAAGTACCCGTTCGGGAGCCGTTTTTTGCTCAATTTTAACAAGGGCAGCCTGTCCGTTACGCAGTTTCTCTGCGAAATCAGCCACTTGAATTTCAAATATTGTTATTCCGCTTTTCCCGACAAACAGCATCGCTTCTGTCCTGTCCCCTTTCCAAAGCAGCTTGCCCCATTTCTTTCCTGATTCCATAGTGAATGCAACCCAGCTTCCCTCAGCAAGACTTTCTGCTTGCTCGGTGAATTCATCCGCTATCGCTTCATCTTCCTTGCTCTCAGCTGATAGAGCATCGCCTGCCGGTTTCTTAGCTTCTTTTTTATCCATCAAAATAATATGCCATACAGCAAGATCCTTAAAAAAACGCGACTGTGCAGACTTATCGTACGAAATCTGTTTCAGGCCATTTCTTAATTCTTTAATCAGCCCCGGCAACAATTTTAATATCTGCTTTCTTTCGTTGTCATCTGCTGGCGGCATGACGCTTAGAATCAAGTCATTCATGGCCTGCACCGACTTTTGCCACTGTTCAGACTGTTCTTCTTTGTCGGTATAAGCCGCCTGCAAAACATACGACCAAACATTGCGTAAAAAATCGATTATCGTAATCGGCAACGCTTTACCCATTATGCTGTTTTCAATGGTTGTAAGGACTATTTTTCTGCTCGAATCCAATGCTTGTTTATTCTTCATAAACTGTCTGGAGCTTTCTTCGATATCCTGAATGCGTCGTTTTTGCTTGTTCAGATAATCTGAGAACTCACCTGCTTCTGCCATCCAGCCGGAAAATTCGAATCCGCTGTTCTTGGTCAGCTTTCTAACTGCACTTTCAATACGTTCCTGAATTAATTTGTCATCATGCTCATCCACATTTAAAAATATGCCAGCTGCCAACAAGTCATCAAGCAATTGCCTAACAGGATTATTTTGGCTTGTAAAAATGCTGTATTTCCCCAAAGCGGCGGCTGCAAGCGGCATTTCCAACCGCAAGATCGCGGCTTTTACAGCCTCTTCAAGTAATTCATTCCGCTCTATTTCGTTAAAAATTAAAGCGACCAAATCTAGTAAGTCTTCATCATGCTTAACCAAACTTTTAGTGTCCGCGCTAAAGCTCAGATTTTCCAATTTTTCAAGCACCCGCCGTTTTAAGGGCTGCTTTTTTTCTCCCGAATTCGAGTTATTGCCATCCAACTGAAGAACTTGGAGAGCATTTTGTATTTCAAAATGCTCATAAAATGCATTTCCAGCGGCCACAATCGCATCGTAACCAGAAGGGAAATGAGCCAACCGCCAGAGTTCCAGCTTTTTCTGCAGCTCCCCAAATGCGGCACTTGGCTGCTCAGCGTTGGTATAAGCGGTATCAACCTTTTCCTTGATGTCTTCCACTACATACAACTGCTTGGGATTGGCGGTTTCGCACTGCTTGAGCAGCTCTCGATAAATCAATCCCAACTGACTAAAGACATGGACCGCAAACGTTTTATACAACGCAATCCGACCATCTGTATTTAATTTCAGCGGCTTAATGACTTCAACCAAGGCACGAACCAATCTTTCCGGAGACATCGGATTTTGACTATCGGCAATAATTTGCTTACCTTGCTGGTTTGCAAGATATTTATTCAAGCCGGCCAGTTCTTTTTGAAACGAGTGCCCGCACTGGCGAATAACCGATGCAATCACATGATTTTCTTTTACTGCATCCTCGCTAACTAGCGCGACCTTAGAAAAATCTAATTGTCCTTTTTGGCTATCTGCAGCATTCTGGCGGCTTCCACTGAAACTTTCGTTAACTTTGAATAAATAGTTTTGCTCAATGTCATCCCGAACTTTACGGAGATATTCCAGCGACTTTATGTATTGCTCTTTGGTTATCTTTTCCCGGTTCTTGCCCAACTGCAAGCCAAATTCAAGGTCAATTCGCCTGCAACAATCATCGACCGATTGTTTAAAATGCTGAAAAAAAATCTCCTTAAGTTTACTTAAAATCTCAGCTCCATTCGCCTCAGCCAAACCTGAATTTATTTCTTGCCGGTTATTCATAGTGATATATCTGCTGTTATTTAAAGATAAATTAGTTATAGCCTAGTATCCGTACAGTGTTTTGACTAATAATAGGAGCTTTTAATTTGAATACTGTGCTTTATTTCCGTTTTTACTTCTTATAGCCTATGAAAATAAATCAGCACTGGTTAGCCGATATTAACCGAACTCCTTCACCCAACTTTGATGAGCGATCTGACCCTGCGGATATCTCATTACTGGTTATTCACTGCATCAGTCTTCCGCCTGGCGAATTTGATAATCATTATATAGATCGACTGTTTTGCAATCAGCTTAATTCTGCTGATCACCTTTATTTCCAAGAGATTCATCAACTTACTGTATCCGCGCATTTGCTGATTAAGCGCGATGGAGAATGCATTCAGTATGTACCGTTTAACAAACGGGCGTGGCATGCGGGGAAGTCGACCTATGAAGGCCGGGAACGGTGTAATGATTTTTCTATTGGCATAGAACTTGAGGGCACTGAATCGATCGAATATACCGACAGACAATACGAGCAACTCGCTGCGGTGATTCGCATTTTGCTTGAAACTTACCCCAAGCTGTCGACGCAACGCATCACAGGGCATAGTGATATTGCACCCGGGCGAAAAACCGACCCCGGCGAATCTTTTGACTGGCAAAGACTTATGGAACTATTGAAGTAACCCGAGGAGCCTGTTATTGATCATGAATGACTACATGGACGCAAGAGCAACTGCCGAGACACGAAAAATTGGTATTTCGCGTGTCTCGATACACACAGTCGTTCGTGGCTTTGGCTGTTTAAGTTTTTAAAGCGATTCTTTAGAATGCCCCAAGCCGAACGATTCAGCCAACATTAACATCACTCCCACGGTAATGGCGGAGTCCGCGATATTAAAGGCGGGCCAGTGCCACGTACCGTAATAAACATCCAGAAAGTCGATCACGTAGCCGTAAGCCAGCCGATCAATCAAATTACCGACAGCACCACCCAAAATCAGGGCCAAAGCCACGGCCAACAAGGTCTCGTGCTCTTTCAACCGAGTCAGCCAAACCGCGATGGCTACGCTGATCACCAACGCCAACCCGGCAAAAAACCAACGTTGCCAGCCGCCGGCTTCGCTAAGAAAACTGAAAGCCGCGCCGGGATTATGCACATAAGTCAGCTTAAAAAACGGTATGATCTCAATAGACTCATACAGCCGCATGGTGCCCGCTATCGCAAGCTTGCTCGCTTGATCCAGGATTACCGCCAGCAGCGACAGCCACAACCATTTCAACATAACAAAATTACGCATATTGTCTATGTTCACCTTCGCCCGCTACGTTTTCGACGCAACGACCGCACAGCTCGGGATGCTCCGCATGTTGCCCTACATCAGGTCGTTGATGCCAACAACGCACACATTTTTCATGCTCTGAAACGACGACTTTTAATTTAACGCCTTCAATTTCAGTCTGAATCGCTTCCTCAGGTGCACTTTGTTCAGCCATAACCGTGGCGTTGGAAGCAATGAAGATAAACCGCAATTCATCCGACAATTGGCTTAACGCACCAAAAAACTCGGCATTACAGTACAGCTCAAGTTCCGCATTCAGCGAAGAACCGATATCGCCTTTAGCTCGGCTTTTCTCCAGTTCTTTGCCGACAGCGGCTCGGACTGTCATGACTTTTTGCCAGAACTCACGATTCAATGCAGCATTGTCATCCAGCTTAACCAGGCCCTGATACCAGGTTTCCAAAAACACCGATTCGCTGCGCTGACCCGGCATGTATTGCCAAATTTCATCAGCGGTATAACTGATGATCGGCGCTAGCCAGCGTGTCAGCGCTTCCAGCACATGATACATCGCTGTTTGCGCCGAACGCCGCGCCAAGCCGTCGGCTTTGGCGGTGTATTGACGATCTTTAATGATATCCAGGTAAAAACCGCCCAGATCGATCACGCAAAAATGATGTACTTTCTGGTAGATATGCTGGAACTGATAGGTTTCGTAAGCGGCCTTCACTTCTTCCTGCAACGTAAACGCTCTATCCATAACCCAGCGATCCAACGCCAACAAATCCTTAATCTCGACCAGATCCTGCGCCGGATCGAAATCGTCCAGGTTAGACAATAAAAACCGCGCAGTGTTTCTAAGGCGTCTGTAGCCATCCGAAGTGCGCCGCAGAATCTCGTCCGATACGCTCATTTCGCCGCGGTAATCAGTCGATGCAACCCACAGACGCAGCACATCCGCGCCCAGATCCTTCATGACCGATTGTGGGGCAACCACATTGCCCTTAGATTTGGACATTTTCTTGCCGTCGGCATCGACGGTAAAGCCATGCGTCAATACGGCTTTGTAAGGCGCAACCTCATTCATTGCGACCGAAGCCAGCAATGACGACTGGAACCAGCCGCGATGCTGGTCGGAGCCTTCCAGATACAGATCGGCCGGAAAATGCAGCTGTTCACGTTTTTCCAGTACGCAGGCATGGGTCACGCCGGAGTCGAACCAGACATCCAGAGTGTCGGTCATTTTTTCGTAATGCTCGGCTTCACCGCCCAACAATTCAAAGGCTTCCAACTCAAACCAGGCTTCTATCCCTTGTTGTTCGATGCGCTGAGCGACCTGCTCAACCAACTCAGCCGTGCGCGGATGCAATTCGCCGGTTTCTTTGTGGACAAAGAACGTGATCGGTACGCCCCAAGTGCGTTGACGGGAGATGCACCAGTCCGGCCGGCCTTCCATCATACTTTCGATGCGCGCCTGACCCCATTCGGGAATCCAGGCGACACGCTTGACTTCATTAAGCGCCTGCTCACGCAGTTTATTTTTATCCATCGAAATAAACCACTGCGGCGTGGCCCGGAAAATAATCGGGGTCTTGTGCCGCCAGCAATGCGGATAGCTGTGTAGTATTGCGACGTGATGCAGCAATTTGCCTCTTTGCTCAAGCGCTTCCAAGACATGGTCATTGGCGCTGAACACGTGCTCGCCGGCAAAAATTTCTGTGTTCGGCAGAAAAACGCCGTCATTGCCGACCGGATTATCAACCGGCAAGCCGTATTTCTGACCAACCACGTAATCGTCCTGGCCATGCCCCGGCGCTGTATGCACCGCCCCGGTACCGGCCTCAGTGGTGACATGATCGCCGAGGATAATCGGCACTTGGCGGTCATAAAAAGGATGCTGCAATAACTGGTGCTCCAGCGCCGAGCCTTTGCAATAGGCAATGACATGGTAATTTTCAATGTCATAACGCAGCATTGCATCTTTAAGCAGAGCTTCCGCAACGACCAAGCGTTCTTTATCGCCGTCTTTTTCGCATTGCACGACGGCATATTCCAGGTCGGGGTTTAAGGCAACGCCCTGGTTTGCGGGCAATGTCCATGGCGTAGTTGTCCAGATGACCACCGATAACGGCCCGAAACCGTCATGTTCAGGTACGTGGTGGCAGTGGCTCAAGAATTCGGCTTCATCAACGACCTGAAAACGCACGTCAATTGCAGGTGAATGCTTGTCTTCATACTCGACTTCCGCTTCAGCCAGCGCCGAACCGCAATCAGTACACCAGTGCACGGGCTTGGCGCCTTTTGCTATATGACCATTTTGATTAATTTTGCCCAATGAGCGCACGATGTCGGCTTCGAATGCAAAATCCATGGTCAGATACGGACGCTCCCAATCGCCTAAAATACCCAAGCGGATAAAAGCCTCTTTTTGGATATTAACCTGTTTGCCGGCATATTCGCGGCAAGCTTTGCGAAAAACAGCAGGAGACACTTTAACCCCGGCTTTACCGATTTTTTTCTCTACCTGTAATTCAATCGGCAAGCCGTGACAATCCCAGCCAGGCACATAGGGCGCATCGAAACCGCTTAACGATTTGGATTTAATGATAAAGTCTTTTAATACCTTATTAACCGCATGGCCGATATGAATTTCTCCATTGGCATAGGGAGGACCATCATGCAGGATGAACTTGGGCCTTCCGGCAAATTCTTGTCTGATTTGCTTATACAAATCCGCTTCGTTCCATTTTTTCAATCGCTCCGGCTCACGCTGAGCCAGATTGCCTTTCATTGGAAAGGCAGTGTTGGGTAAATTCAGTGTTTTTTTATAATCCATCGTCATAACAATTAAACTCGGCAAAAATCTCTATCACCAGGGATGGTGCGTATACCGCTAGCCAGTCAGGAACCTGCGCGGCGATCACCCGGAAGGTATGTGCTGCAATCGTGCCGGGAGCAAAGCGCAGCTTTGGCCTCAGCCACATCTTTTACAATCTGAGCTTTAAGCTCATCTAATGACTGAAAACGCATTTCATCCCTGATCTTTTTTTTGAAATGCACTTCTACATAACGTCCGTAAATTTCCTTATTAAAATCAAATAAATGCACTTCCAATATGACCTTTGACCCTCCATCAACCGTAGGCCGGGTACCTACATTTGCAACACCTTCAAATTCGCGCCCATCAATACCTGTCATGGTGACAGCGAAGACGCCGTTAATAGGAGTATTCTTCCTAAACATTAGTATATTGGCTGTGGGATAGCCGATGGTTCTGCCGCGTTTGTCGCCATGTGATACACGTCCGCAAACAGAATAACAGCAACCGAGCATTTTTTCAGCCAAGGCCAAATTACCGCCACCCAACGCATCCCTAATCAGAGTGCTGCTGACCCGAAGCCCGGCTATTTGATAAGAACCGGTATCTTCAACATCAAAGCCGAATATCTTACCCTTGTCCTTGAGCATTGCAAAATTGCCGCGCCTGGCCTTACCAAAATGAAAATCATCTCCGACCACCAGATGCTTTACATTCAACTTTTTTACTAAAACATCCTCAATAAACTGCTCAGCATCATAATCGGCAAAATATTGATTAAATCGTAATATCAATAAATCATCAACGGGTAATTTAGAAAACCGGATCACTTTCTCGCGCAAGCGCATCAGCCGTGACGGTGCATTTTCTCCTAGAAAATATTCCAGCGGCTGCGGTTCAAAAGTCATGGCAATAACGGGCAAAGCTAGCGTCTTGCCTCGCTCTGCCAGCTTTTCTATCACTGCTTTATGCCCTAAATGCAAACCGTCAAAATTTCCAATCGTCAATACACAACCGTTTGTTAACGGTTCTAAATGAGATAATCCTCTAATTAGACGCATGAATATGATGAATTAAAAAAGCCTTTATTCTACCATGAGCAAGCATGACTTGGTTCCAAATCATAATCACTGAATCCAACACTCAAAAAAAAAGCCCGGTGGAATCCCACCGGGCTTTTTATTCTCAAATCAGAGATGATTTATTTCATCATTGATTTTTTGAACATGCTGTCCAATTTGCTGTTTGTGTCTTGAGCATATTGCGCTGCACGGTTAGCAGCAGCTTCAGCAGAAGCAGCTTGTGAAGAAGCAGAATCAGCAGCGCTTTTTGCACTAGCAGCGTCAGCAGATGCTTGAGCAACTGAAGTTTTCAGACCGTCAACTTGTGATTGTAAGTTTTCAACGTCTGAAGTGCTTGCACAAGCAACAGCCAAGCTAGCAACCAGAGCAACCATTGATAATTTCATTACTTTTTTCATATTATTTTTTCCTTTTTAAAGTGATTACAACAAAAAAACGCCTACTAACTTTAATTCTGCACTTTTTTTAGATTATTTTCCAGTTTTATTTTATTTTTACGACGGTTCCTTTATCCAGCCAATGACTTAAATGATCAATCTGGCCGTTAGTTAATGCGATGCAACCATGCGTCCAATTCATCGATTTATGAATTTTTTCATCCGCTCTTCCTAGGCCATGAATCCCGATTCGCCCTCCTAAAGGTGTATTTTGCGGCGGCACTTGATTAAACCGGTGAGCATTTATAATACTGTTATAGGCCACTTGATTGATGACTCCCTCTTGCAAGGCTTTCTGTGCATCTTCTGCGGACGGATAAGTCAAACCGAAAAACTTTCGGAAAGAACTGCTCTGACCAACCCAGCCTATTCTGTAACTGCCGTAAGGCGTGATGTTGTCGCCTTGATGACTTTTAAATCCGGCACCGCCTCGACCAATGGCAATATCATTTATGGTCTCAAGCGTTTGCTGGCCTTTTTTTACCTCAATGGTGAGCGCTTTCGTGTCCACCAAAAGCCAGACATCATCATCCGCGGCTACGGAAAAAGAAAACAAACTACAACACAGCAACAAATAAATTCGCGGCATAAATGATCTACAATAAATAAGAATTTTGATGTACCTTAGTTACTAAGTTAATTGTCGAATTAAGGATCCAACATGCAAATAGAAACCGTCACAACGCTTCCATACAACGACCAAAATCCGGGCACTTCCGGGCTCAGAAAAAAAGTTAAAGTATTTCAACAATCGGGTTACTTGGAAAACTTTGTTCAGTCAATTTTCGATTCTTTGCATGACTTTACCGGAAAAACGCTGGTACTGGGCGGAGACGGACGATATTTTAACAGACCGGCCATACAAATCATCATCAAGATGGCCGCAGCCAACGGTTTCGGTGAACTTATTATAGGTCAAGGCGGGCTGCTGTCTACCCCGGCGGCCTCACATATCATAAGAAAAAATAATGCCTTCGGCGGCCTGATTCTTTCCGCCAGCCACAACCCCGGCGGGCCTGACGAAGATTTCGGCATTAAATACAATGTCGGCAACGGCGGACCGGCTCCGGAAAAATACACCCATGCATTTTATCAGCGCAGCCTTACCATCGACAGTTACAAAATAGCCCAGATTGAAGACATCGACCTGGACCGTATCGGAACTCAACAAATCGGGAACCTAACTATCACCATTATCGACCCTGTGGCCGATTACGCAGAACTAATGCAGTCGATTTTTGACTTCAATCTGCTCAAGCAAAGCATCAGCTCAGGTTATATCACGCTGCTTTTCGATGCGATGCATGCCATTACCGGTCCTTACGCAAAAAGAATATTGGTCGATATGTTGGGCGCTACGCCGGATTCTGTCATCAATGCCGAGCCGCTGGAAGATTTCGGCGGCCACCACCCCGACCCCAATTTGGCGCATGCCCAGGAACTTGCCGAACGCATGTTCAGCCCGACAGCCCCGGTTTTTGGCGCTGCATCCGACGGCGATGGCGACCGTAACATGATTACCGGCAACAATGTTTTCGTAACCCCCAGCGACAGTTTGGCCATTATGGCGGCCAATGCTCACTTAATTCCGGCCTATGCCCAAGGCCTGCGCGGCGTGGCACGTTCCATGCCCACTAGCCAAGCGGTTGACCGCGTCGCAGCCCGTTGCAACATCCCCTGCTACGAAACACCGACCGGCTGGAAATTTTTCGGCAACCTTCTGGACGCGGGAAAAATCACCCTGTGCGGCGAAGAAAGCTTCGGCACCGGCTCGGATCATGTCCGGGAAAAAGATGGTTTATGGGCGGTATTGTTCTGGCTGAATTTAATCGCAAGAAAACGCCAACCTGTTGCCGACATTGTTCATGAACACTGGCAAAAATTCGGCCGGGATATTTATTGCCGGCACGACTACGAAGCCGTAGATATGGATATCGCCAACGGCATTGTCGACCATCTGTATAGCCAACTGCCCGCTTTGCCGGGACAAACTTTCGGCGAATATACAGTTAAATATGCCGATGAATTCAGTTACGAAGACTCGGTCGACGGCAGCGTCAGCAGCAAGCAGGGCATACGTATCGGTTTTGAAAACGGCTCTCGCATCATTTTCCGTTTATCCGGAACCGGGACCGTCGGCGCAACCTTAAGGATTTACCTGGAACGTTTTGAACCGGATGCGTCCCGGCATAATCAGGATGCCCAAGCGGCCTTGGCCGAGTTGATCACCCTTGCCGAGCAATTCTGCGAAATTAAAAAACGTACCGGCAGAAGCGCGCCTGATGTAACCACTTGATATTGACATATCGTCAATACTTCCTCTGAAGAAAACCAAGTTTCAATCGTGGTTTCTTCTCCGCAGGACGGGCATTTAATATTTTAATAAAACAATGAGCTTTGATTTATCCATTCCCTATCATCGGATAATAAGAAGCTGTTGCCCGATCCGATGATACATATGCTTGTAAAGCTTCTTTGCGCCTAAAGAAGCTTATTTGCATGGACAGCCCGATAACGTTCAAAGACAAAATTGTTGAATTAAGCCGTTAAAAGCCGATTATGAGTGAAGACAGACGAACACATGAAGCCTTAAGCCTTAGAGCTTTTTTCGACGACCTAATACATCATCTGCAGCAGCTTGCCGGCAATCTAAATACCTATTTTCATAACGGAGAGCAACAGACGGAGGAAGACCGGCGAATCATCGAAAATTTTGTGGACGCATCAAACAAGCAAATGCGAGCCGTGCACAACTATTCCTTCAAGTTAAGGAAACATGTACAGGCGCTGTACAAGCATGTACTTCTGATCGCCGATGAGATTCCCCCGCCCGTCAACTTGAACCGAAATACATTTAGTACAGATCCGCTTATCAACACCTTGTTCGTCCTCAGCAAAGACATTGATAGACTGTTTAATACCGATCCCTATGTGAATGCCTATTTGCGCAGCCATACTAAAGATCAAGCCCCTGTACTGTATGCATTATTAACTGTCAGCAAGACTGAGAAACAAACGCTGGGCGTAGGCATGCTGGGAGATATGGTTATTCACGATGTATCGCAGCGAGCGGTCAATTTCTCTTCCCACCAAATTCATGCTCTTTGCGCCACCAGAGCAGAGTTAAGCGTTGCGCTAAAAAACTATCTGTTTGATCGCGTAGTCGCTCAGCTCAAGCAGGAAATGACGTTATATAAGATGGATCAGCTTTTTGAAACTGCCGATACCTTGTACGAGTCGCGAGTGAAAAGCCTGGCTAACCCCGACGTCTATCTGAATACGCTGATCGAGCATCTAAAGATCCCGGCCAACCTACTGACTATCGATAAAACCCATTTCAGGCTCAGCAAGCAGGGCATCAAATTGAATAGCGGCGATACACAAAGCGCAAATGAGTTTGATATTCATGAACTTATATGGAACAACAACACCAGGGATGTGGTCTTGCAAGTTGCCTACACTCGCTAAAAGCTAGTAGCATTTAAAGCTCAGAATATGCCGACAGTCATTTTTGTTTTGGCACAGACTTATCTTGATGAAGGGTTGTTCAAGGCAAGCAAATCGGCAATTACAAAAAAACAAAAAATGCTTGGCTTGGGCAAGATGAAAATTGCCAAGAGGAAAGCTATCCAAACATCTCAAAAAATCATTTACTTATGACAGATCAATATCCCGTCCAATGACAGCCCGCTTTGCGCAGATAGCTTTTCTAATAAAAGCGTGAGTCTATACGCGACCATTCCGGCCCCGCTTAGACTCGAAAGCGTCCTAACCCTCGACATTATGGGCAAGACCATGCAATGAACAGATCAGCAGCACGCCCAGTGCAATCAACGCAATCTGCTGCAATGACGTTTTCATGTCGGTCTTTTTATGTAATGACGGGATCAGATCGGCCACGGCAATATAAATAAAGCTTGAAGCCGCCAGCGCTAGGAAATACGGCAAGCTGTCATACAAATCAGCCAAGCCGAAATATGCCAGCACACCGCCCAAAACCGTGGTTAAGCTAGCGAGTATATTGTAAAAAAGCGCTTTGCTTCTGGAATAACCGCTGTGCAGCAAGATCGCAAAGTCGCCTACTTCCTGAGGGATTTCATGCGCAGCAACGGCCAAGCTCGTGACTATACCCAAATGCACATCGGTCAAAAACGCAGCTGCGATTAAAACCCCGTCAACAAAATTGTGGATGCCATCACCAAGAACAATCAACGCACCGGCTGATTTGGCTATGCCGTGACTGTGGCTATGACCATGTTCGTGCTCATCTTCATCGCCGTGCGCTTCGCAGTTGCCGGAATGGCAATGCCGCCAAATCAACAATTTTTCCAATACAAAAAAACCGAGTACGCCCGCTAAAATTGTCCCGGATAGTGACTGGAACTGCTCAGGCTTGACTTCTGAAAATGCCTCGGGAATCAAGCCCCAAAAGGCAACCGCCAACAATGCGCCAATCGCAAAACTGATTCCGTGCGGCAATACTGCAGCCCTGCGCTGCTCAGACAACAACAGAAAAACCCCGGCCGCCATAACGCTCAACACGCCGCCAACTGCCGTAAAGATGATAATTAATATCAGTAAATCCACTAGCTTATTCTCTCCATATTAGCGTTGCCATACGCCCTGTTTGTTTATCCCGACGATAAGAATAAAAACGTTCATGTTCGGTGACCGTACAAAAACCGCCACCGTAAACCTTATCGATACCCAGCATAGCCAGATCAATCCGCGCCAACTGATAAATGTTCGCCAACCACTTGTCGTTGCTCTTTTGTTTAAAGGCCGTCATAAACGTAGCCGATTTTTCCAGAAAAGCATTACGTACTTCAGCGCCGATTTCAAAACAGTCCGGGCCGATTGCGGGCCCCAGCCAAACCAGCAGATTGCTCTTTTGCATTGCATTCAGCGTGTTGCCGATCACCCCTGCCAATAAACCCCGCCAGCCGGCATGAATGGCGGCCACTTGACTTCCGTCAGCCGAGCAAACCAGCAGCGGCAAACAGTCCGCGGTCATCACCGCACAGACAACGCCAGACTCTGACGTATAACTGGCATCGGCTTGTTGCAAGGGTTCTGTTGTTACCGCCTGTACCGCTCGATTGCTGTGGATTTGCTCCAGCCAGACAGGATCGCCAGGTAGATTCAGCAATTCTCTAATAAGCTGCCGGTTTTGCTGAACGAGGTCCGCATCATCGTCCACATGCATGGCCGGATTAAGGCTGGCGTAAACGCCGCGACTAACCCCGCCGGTACGTAGCGTGGTCGCAGCATGAACATTGACCGGAGCAGGCCAGTCCGGCGTCAGCCAGTGTTTATACCCAGAGGCCATAAGTTTCGTTTGAGCAGGCGAGCTGCTCAACTCAGCTTTAATCCCGCTCATTTTCCGCTAATGCTTCCAGTAGTCGGACCATATCCTCAGGCAACGGTTGTTCCCACTCAAGATATTCATCGGTAACGGGATGCTTTAAACCCAATTTAGCCGCATGCAGGGCTTGCCGTTTGAAACTGCGCAATTCTTTTTCCAGACTTTCACTGCAATCCGGCGGCATTTGAAAACGTCCGCCATAAACCTGATCACCCAGCAACGGAAAACGAATATGCGCCATATGCACCCGGATCTGGTGGGTACGGCCGGTTTCCAGCTTAACCTGAACCAGCGTATGGCGGGTAAAGCGCTGAGCAACGCGGTAATGGGTCACGGCATGCTTGCCGTTCTCCCTGACTGTATAGCGCTTACGGTCGGTAGGATGCCTGCCGATAGGCTCATCGACAGTGCCGCCTGCGGTCATGCGGCCACGGGTGATCGCCAGATATTCGCGGGTAATGGCTCTCTCCTGCAACTGCTCGGTCAGGCTGTTATGGGCTTGCAAGGTTTTTGCAATCATCAGCAGTCCGCTGGTTTCCTTATCGATCCGGTGCACAATGCCGGCTCTGGGCAAAGTTTCCAGATTAGGATCATGGTTCAGCAGGGCGTTCAGCAGTGTACCGTTCCAGTTTCCTACCGCCGGATGCACAACCAAACCAGCCGGCTTGTTTACGATCAGGATGCTTTCGTCTTCAAAAATAATATCCAACGGGATTTCTTCGGCTTCAGATGTCACCACGACTTCCGGCTCGGCATCCAACGTTATCACTTCACCGCCGTCCAGCTTGTCTTTTGGCTTAAGCGCCAAACCGTTGACCAGCACCCGTCCGGCTTTAACCCACGTTTGCAATTTACTACGCGAATAATCCGCAAACAGTTCCGCCAGCACTTGATCTAATCGCATGCCGGCCATTTCAAATGGCACTTCTGCCGTTAATCTTGTCATAACAAGTTCTTCTGATTAACCCATTGTTAAGTTATACTCGCGGGATTCTCAAGCCATCTCAAGTATCGCAGTTAAATCCAGCGAGAAAACCTCTTATATTACAGCGTGTCGTTAGCACTATGCGATTAATTTTAATTAAATTTTTATTTATCTGTTGTTTAGGCCTGTCGCTTCAAGGCTGTGAGACGCTTCAAAGCCTTGCATCCGGCGATACTGACACCGAAGACGAGTATGCCGACTGGAATGCCGACAAGTTTCGGAGCCAAGCCAAAACAGCGCTGGACAGCGGCAATTATGACAAGGCCATCAAACTCTACGAGGCGCTTGAATCCCGCTATCCTTTCGGCGACGAATCCGCTCAAACACAGTTGGATGTTGCTTACGCTTATTATAAAAACGCTGATCCTGAGGCCGCAATCGCCGCTGCCGACCGCTTTATCAAGATCAACCCGCGCAGCTCCAGCGTTGACTATGCCTATTATTTAAAAGGTTTGGTCAATTACAATCGCGGCATTGGCTTTATCGACCGCTTCCTGCCCACCGACACTTCGCAACGCGATCCTGGAACTGCCCGTGACGCCTATGACAATTTTGCCGAACTGATCCGCAGGTTCCCGAACAGCAAATACGTCCCCGACGCCCAACAACGCATGATTGCGCTTAAAAACAATCTGGCGATGTACGAAGTCCACGTCGCCCGCTTTTACATGAAACGCAAAGCCTATGTTGCCGCCATCAACCGGGCGTCTGCCGTCGTTGATAAATACCAGCGCACGCCCGCCGTTCCTTATGCACTACAAATCATGCAAGAGGCCTACACTAAACTAGAATTGCCGGATCTTGCCAAAGATACCGCCCGAGTCTACGAGTTAAACTATCCGAACGGCCCGCCGGTACTTGAACAAAAAGATTCGACGTTTTCGCACAAAGTTTGGGATTTTATCGGGCTAGAAAAATAGGCCTGAGTATTTCTAAAAAATAACACCACGAAGGACACGGAGGACACGAAGAAATATAAAACTTCGTGTCCTCCGTGTCCTTCGTGGTTTCTTAACATTTGTCGATAACGTAAACCGTAATCCGACTTCAAAACAAATCCACCGGATCGACATCCAGCGACCAACGCACTTTCTTCGCCAGCTTGAGCTTTTCAATAAGCGGCATCAATAGCTTAAGCAACGCATGCAGTTCCGGTCGCTGGTTGCTCTGGAACAGCAATTGATATCGGTAAAGTCCGGCTCGCCGGGCCATCGGGGCGGCAACCGGCCCCAAAATCAGGACATGACCATTGTCCTGTCCCTGCGCTAATTCCGCGACCGCCTGCAAAAACAGCTTCGGCATCTCGCCATCTGTAGCTTGCACCCTTAATAACGCTTGATAGCTGAACGGCGGCAATGACGCCTCCTTGCGTTCCGCCAAAGCGGTTCTGGCAAAACTGCTGTAACCCTCTCTGATCAGCGTTGTTAATAACGGATGCTCCGGCTGCCGGGTTTGCATAATGACTCGCCCGGTTTTTTCCGCGCGCCCGGCACGACCTGAGACCTGTACAATCATTTGCGCGAGCTTCTCAGGGGCATGAAAATCTATGCTGAACAGGCCGCTGTCTACATCCAGTATCGCCACCAGCGTTACGTTGGGAAAATGGTGGCCTTTCGCCAGCATTTGCGTTCCCAAAATAATATCCACCACGCCCTGGTTGATTTGCTGCAAATAATTTTCCAGTGACCCTTTGCGCTGGGTGGAATCCCGGTCCAGGCGTACAATCACTTTATCGGCAAATAATTCCGCCAGCACTTTTTCGACGCGTTCGGTACCCAGTCCCAATGGCGTCAATTCCCCGGCTTTACAAGCCGGACACTGCTTAATCAAGCGCCGCTCCTGTCCGCAATGATGACAACGCAATATCCCTTCATCATAATGAATCACCAGATTGGCATCGCAACGCCGGCAACGCGCAACCCAGCCGCAGCCGTGACATATCAGGGTGGGCGCAAAACCGCGCCGGTTCAGGAACAATAATACCTGTTCATTTCTTGCCAGGGTAAGACGCATCTCTGTAATCAGTGCTTCGGACAGCCCCTCCTGCATGCGTTTATTCCTGATATCCAACAACTGCAACACCGGCGCTACCGCGCTACCGGCTCTTTCCGGCAGATGCAGTAAACGGTAACGTTTATTATTGACGTTATGCAGACTTTCCAACGCAGGCGTCGCAGAGCCCATCAATACCGGAATATTCAACAATTTGCCGCGCACCACGGCGACATCGCGGGCGGAAAAACGGAAACCTTCCTGCTGCTTGAACGAGGCATCATGCTCCTCATCAAGAATGATCAAACCGGGATTCTTTAACGGCGTAAACAACGCGGATCGAGTGCCTAATAAAATCAGGCATTCGCCTTGCTGCATTTTGAGCCAGGCACAAGTCCGTTGCCGGTCCGTCAATTTGGAATGCGAAATGGCGATACTGACATTAAACCGTTGCCTGAAGCGATCTTCCAACTGCGGCGTTAAAGTTATTTCCGGCAATAACACTAAAACCTGCTGCCCCCGTTCCAACACAGTGCGAATAATCTGCATATACACTTCGGTTTTACCGCTGCCGGTCACGCCCTCCAGCAAAAAAACGCCAAACTGTCCCAGGCTGTCGCATACCGCTGTTATCGCCGCTTGCTGCTGTGGATTACATTGCAGGGCATTATTCCTGATTATCGGCTCATTGCTTTTTCTCCCGATTTCCGGTGCCGCAAGCTGTAGCAATCGCCTGTCTACCAGCTGCTTTACCGAAGCACGCCAATTCTCATTCCATGCCGACAATTCCGCTTCGGACAAGCTGTCCTGATGCGCCTGAAATTTCTCCAGAACGCTTTTTTGCTTGGGCGAGCGCTTAAGCTGTTCACTGTCGGCAGCTTCGCCCAGTTCGGTCAATGCATAACGTTTTTCTGCTTGAAGGATGGCCGGTTTACCTTGCCGTAGCGTCACCGGAAAAGCAGCGCTAAAAACTTCGCCCAGCGGATGATGATAATAATTACCGGCCCAATGCAGCAGCATCAGGTCTTTTGCCGATAATAACGGCTTGTCGTCCAATATCCGTTCGACGCGTTTTAATTTACCGATGTCTATATCGCTATGCTCAACGCACTCGACCAAAAAGGCGATTTTTTTAGCCTTGCCGAAAGGCACTTCCAGACGAATGCCCGGCTTGATATGAGCCGGCTCAAACTGTTCTGGGGCTAAATAGTCAAACAACCGATAGACAGGAACAGCAATTGCAACTCTGAAAATCAACTCATTCTTGTCTTGCCACTTAACCATAATGTTTGAACAATTTATGAGGTTTTACACCTAAGTATTTATACGTACTCAACTATTCGAGTTACCCACAGAATCTGTGGATAACTTTGTGGAAAAGTAGTTTTCAGCAGCTCTTACTGCCGGTTTTTATTAGAGTTTTTTTAACTTGCGCATTTTTTATGCAGAGATTTATTCCTATTTAAATTCAAATAGTTATGTTTTCAACGACCCTCAAATGCTCACTATCTTTTTGACTAAATTTTATCTTGACTTCGCGCTAACCCAATTTGTGGATTTAATTTTGTAAATTTTAAAGAAGCATTCATCAAATTTAGATAAACAATCCATCATGAAAAACAGTTTTGTCAAAATGATAAGCCAATTCAATTTGCCGCGCTGTTTATATGCTTGAGTAATTTATGACTTTTTACACCTAAGTATTTATACGTACTCAACTATTCGAGTTACCCACAGAACCTGTGGATAACTTTGTGGAAAAGCAGTTCTCAGTGACTCTTACTGCCGGTTTTTATTAGAGTTTTTCTAACTTGAGCATTTTTTATGCATGAATAATTTTAGTTTTAATTTCAATAACTTATAATTACATTAGCCATTAAATAATGGGCTATTTTTTGCCTAAATTTAACCTTGACTTAACGCTAATCCAGTTTGTGGATTTACCATTAAATTCATAGAGGCTTGATGAATTTAATAGTCATCCGGTCGCTTTCGCCGATAGCCCGGTATTTTTCCCTGTCTTTATCCTTGAGTTTTAAAGCAGGCGGCAACGTCCAAACACCTTCGGGGTAATCCTTGGTATCTTTGCTGTTGGCATTGATCTCTGATTTATCCAAAAACTCAAAGCCCGCATTTCTTGCCAGCGCAATCACATAATCCTCGCTGACGTAGCCGGATTCGGCCTTGGTATCCTGCGGTTTTAAAACGGTATTTCTATGCTCGACAACACCTAAAATTCCGCCGGGCTTTAACGCCTTGTACATGGCATTAAATACCGCTGCGGCCTGATCGCTTTTCATCCAGTTATGCACGTTTCGAAATGTCAGAACCCGGTCAGCCGAACCATCCGGTGCCATTTGCATGAATTTTGGCGGCTGCAATACGCTAAACTCAACTTTGCCATAGACTTTAGGCTGTGCTTTTAGCTTTTTAACAAACTCATGCAGGTTCTTTCTAAAATAAGGCTCGGCCGCATCGGCCGAAAAATGCGCCGCGTACAGTTTGCCGTGATTTTTCAGATAAGGCGCAAGAATTTCCGTGTACCAGCCTTCGCCCGGCCAAACTTCGACCACTGTCATGCTGTCCTTAACGTCAAAAAATTCCAGTGTTTGCTGCGGGTGCCGGTATTTATCCCTGTTCTTATGCTCGGCAGAACGCTGCTTTCCGTCAATTGCCTGCGATAACGCGTTTGGCTTTTCTGCGGCGTACGACAATGAAAAACTGCCGGCCAGCAAGCATGCCAATAAAATCTTTTTCATGCTATTCGTTCCAATAGGTGATTTTTTGTAAGGGAAACAATTCGCGCCGATAGCAGCGCTTAGTTTTATTATGGGCAGATACAAACCGCCCGGTGGCTAAAAACAAGACCAATACGTTTGATTACGGCCTCTGTCTTTAGCTTCATACAAAGCAGCGTCGGCATGATGCAGCACCACTTCAGCATTAATATCCTCGGCCGATAGCGCCGCGGCGCCTATACTGACCGTAACCTGTATCGGGCCTGCCTCATGATCGATAAAGGTCGCGGCAACTTGCTCACGCAGGCGTTCCGCCATAGTCATGGCATCAGTCTTATCTGCTCCGGCTAACAAGATCGCAAACTCTTCACCGCCCAGTCGTGCCGGAACGTCAATGGCCCGAGAATTGTTACGCATGATGTCAGCGAAGGTCTTTAAAACCTCGTCGCCAGTGGCATGACCGTAAGTGTCATTGACTCGTTTGAAAAAATCCAGATCCAGCATCAACACCACTGCCACATAGTGAGGTAATCGCGCCACTTTCGCTCTTTCATGCTCCAGCCGCTCCAAAAACACACGACGGTTAAATAATCCTGTCAACGGATCGGTGCTGGCGAGCTTTTGTAACTGCGCTTCCATCTCCTTGCGCACGGTAATATCTTCTTTGATACCGATATAGTGGGTGATTTCGCCAGCACCATCTTTTACCGGGGCAATGCTCAGCTCCTCATAATACAAGCTGTCGTCTTTGCGTTTATTAACCAGCTCGCCGCGCCAAGGTTGACCAGCCAGAAGATTTGTCCACATCTCTTGATAAAACTCTTTATTCTGGATTCCGGAATTGGTCAATTTATTCGGGTTATTGCCTACTGCTTCTTCCGGGCTGTAGCCGGTCAATCTGCCAAAAGCGGGGTTAGCCCATATAATAGTTGCGTTTTTGTCGGTGATGACAACGCCGTTAGCCGCCGCTTCCAATGCTGCTATCAACAAGTTGTTACGCGCCTCCATTTCGGTTCTGAGCAACGCATAACGAACTACGCGGCCCAAGCCGTCATAACCAAAATCACCCTTGACCATATAATCCAAGGCTCCCGCCTCCAACACGGTCAACGCAAAATCGGTATCTCCGCGTCCACTGAGTACCACGATAGGGACATCTTTCGCCATGCCTCGCGCGCTGTGGACAGTTGCCAAACCTTCCGAGTCGGGTAACGACAAATCCAGCAGCATGACATCAAAAGACAAGGCATCTAAACATTGCCGGGCTTCAATCAGTGACTGAGCCCAAGTTACCTCAAAACGCGCGCACTGCGCTTGTCTCAACTTCATTTTTACCAGATGCGCATCACCGGCTTCATCTTCGACCAGCAGCACCCGAATCGCTTCGGTTCGGCTCATGACCTGGAACCTTGCGGTAAACGTACCAGACTAAACCAATAGTCGCCGATCTGTTGAATGGCTTTAACAAACTGCGGCATATCGACGGGCTTGGTGATATAGCTGGTCGCGCCGAGTTGATAAGAAAGCACAACATCTTTTTCAACTTCCGAGGTCGTCAGTACTACGACGGGAATGCCTTTGAAATGTTCTTCGGCCTTAATAACGGCTAAAAACTCGCAGCCGTTCATGCGCGGCATATTAAGGTCAAGAAAAATCAAATCCGGACGCGGCGCATCAACGTATTTTCCTGTCTTGTTTAAAAAGTCCAGCCCTTCCCGCCCGTCAGCCACATGATGCAAGTGCGCCAGTACTTTACCTTCTCTTAAGGCCATTTTTACCAAATACGCATCCGAAGGCTCATCTTCCAATAGCAGAATTTCAACAAAGTTAGGCTTAGGGGTTTCGCTCATTAATTAAATCTCTTGTGTAATGGGTTAACGCGTAACCCGATATTTATTCAGGCAAATCAAATAAAACGGTGGCGCCGCCGCCCGGTGTTTCCTGCAAAATGACCGAACCGCCGCAGCTTTCAACAATGCGCCGGACAATGGCCAAGCCGACACCGGTGGAGTCTTGATTCTCACGCACCTGCAAACGCTCGAACACCTCAAAAACACGCTCCCGGTATTCTTCGGGAATGCCGATGCCATTATCGGCAACGCAATAAATTACCCGTCCTGCTTTCAATTCACCGCTGATCTGTATCTGCGGTGTAAGCTCAGGATGACGATACTGTAGGGCATTGTCTAATAAAATACTGAAAATGTCTTTCAGGCGGGGACGATCGATATAAACGGGAGGGCAGCTATTATAGTCCAGCTGCGCCCCCGTTTCACGCATTAGCGATGCCCTATGCTCCAGCAGGCTGTCAATAACCTCGGCAACGGCAACTTTGCCCATCGTACTACGCGGCTGGTCGGCGGCGAGATACAATTGAATATCGCGCACTAAAGCACGCTGCCTGGCTGCGCCTTGCTCGATAAAATGCAAGGACGCTTTAACATCATCGTTTAGCTGATCTAATGGTATTTGCGTTTGCAAGCGTTGTGCAAAGCTCACCAGGCGCCGCGCCGGTTCTTGCAGATGATGCGCGGCAATGCGCGTAAACTGGGCCAATTCAGCATGAGCGCGAGCCAACTTATCCTCGATTTGTTTGCGCTCAGTGATGTCGACGCATGAGCCGATATAGCCCAGAAAGGTTTTATCGCCGGTATACCGGGGCACGCCCGTATCGATCAGCCAGCGATATTCGCCGTCATGGCGGCGCAGGCGGTATTCCATCGAAAAGCTTTCCCGCCGGTCAAAGGCCGTTACATACACATCAAGGCAGCGTTGATAATCATCAGGATGGACTAACTCCGCCCAACCATTGCCTTGCTCCTGCTCCAGAGTACGACCGGTAAATTCCAGCCAACTTTTATTAAAGTAGTAACACAGTTTATGCTCATCCGATTGCCAAATCAGCACCGGCGCCGAATCCGCCAACAGCCGGAAACGCTGTTCGCTCTCACGCAACTGCGCTGTTAGTTCATGAGCCATTTCGGCAGCGTTCACCCCTATATTCAGGTAGGAGCGCAACAACAAAAATAACAGGAAACTAGTGAGTCCCCCCGCGCCCAGAATAATCCACAGCTTACTGAAATCGACGCTGCTCTCTGCCCCTGCAATCTGTTCGAACTGCAATAGCCACACTGTGCCGTTAAAAGCTGTCATTATTTCTATGGTGGATGAAGATTGAGCAACCTCGCCATAAGACGGTTCCGCACTGTTATACAGCAACTTGTCCGCCTGTGCAGTACGCCCGTCGTAAACGCGCAAATGCACATGCGCTACGGCTTTTCCGTCAGCATTCGGTTCCAGATTGGGCACCAGATTATCAAGCAAGTCGCCCATACGGAAAGGACTGTACACCCAGCCCAATAATGCGGCGCGGCGCTGTTCAACGGTATCGAGAGACTGGTCTTTTTGATAAACAGGCACATACATCAAGGTGCCCGCCTGCGTATTTTCAGCCGTTTCCTGCACCAGCGTTACCTTGCCCGACAAACTGGCGTTGCGTTCATCCCGTGCCTGCTCCATGGCCGCACGGCGCACCGGTTCGGAATACATATCATAACCAAAGGCGCGTAAATTGCGTCCTTCAAAAGGTTCTAAAAAAATGATGGACGTATAAGCATCGCGCTTACCTTCAGGACGCACCGTGTACTCAGGAAAACCTTCTGCACGCAGTTGCGCCTGGTGCGCAGCCAGTGCCCCGGCCGGAATCCAGACTGAAAACCCCATTCCTTGAATGCCGTTAAAATGCTCATCAATGCGCAAACGCTGGACATAATGACGCCATTCATTGCGGGTCACAGAATTTGATGAGTCAAATAGCGCGGCGCTTCCTAACAAAGCCTGTTTATGAGCATCTAGTCTGGCCTCTATTTTTAACCGGACTTCTTCGCAATAAAAAGCAAACTTGCGATGCTCTCCCCGTTCTATGTCGAGTTTTACCCACAAGCCCGCCAGCCCTGTACCGAGCAATCCCATCAGTAACACCAGCCAGGGCGGCAATAATCGCAAATAGCGTTTGGCAAATAATTTCATCATTGTTTCTATGCAGGTCCGCATGCACTAAATTCGCATAACGGAAAGTGATATATAAATAGATTTTTATCCGGGATTTTCAGCATTCACAATAGGCAGTTCAAACCAGAACAGACTGCCTTGCCCTTCACCGTCCGACTCCACACCGATAGCACCGTCGTGATGTTCGACAATTCTCCTGCACAAGGCCAAACCGACGCCGGAGCCTTCAAATCGGCTGCGCGCCTGCAACCGGGAAAACACTTTAAACAGCCGGTCCAATTGGCTCGGCTCGATACCGATGCCGTAATCACGCACTTCTACCCGTAATAGTTCGCCGCAGACTTTGCCATGAACATGAACCTCGGGCGGCTGATTCTCTTCGTGATATTTAAGCGCATTGCCGATCAGGTTTTGCAACAGGCGCGTCAGCTCGTCACGGCTGGCGAATAATTCCGGCCATTCGCCGGTCACTTTAATTTCGCCGCCGCTAGTATTGAGTTCGGGATTAAGGAACGCCAGCGCTTCATCCAAAGACGCCTTGCTGCTGATCCATGTTTTGGCCTCAAACTTACGCCCTATCCGTGAATAATCCAGCAGTGACAAAATCATTGCATCCATGCGTTTTGCGCCATCGACAGCAAAATTAAGGAACTGTTGCGTTTCATCATCCAACTGGTCGGCCAGCGCGCTTTCGATTAGCGATAAATAACTGCTGACCATGCGTAGCGGCTGGCGCATATCGTGGGAGACCGCGTAGGCGAATTGTTCCAGATCGGCGTTGGAACGGATGAGTTCGGCTTCGATTTGTTTGAGCTGGGTAATATCATACATCACCACCAAATCCGTATTAACAGCATCGTGCTTAATCACCGAGGTAGCCACCAGCACGGTTTTAATGCTGTTGTCCTTGCAGCGGATAGCCACTTCCATAGGCGGGAAAGTGATCTGTTCCCGCTTGGTTTTTTCCAGAGCCGCTGCCCAGGTAGACTCGGCCCAGTGCCGGTAATCCGGATCAGGATAAGCTTTCGACCACCAGTCCGCCACCGTCGGAATATCATCCAAGGTGTAACCAAAGGTTTGCACAAAGGCCGGGTTCAGGAAGGTGATATTCAACTGCTCATCACTCAACGCCAACGGCACCGGCGAAACCTCGATAATCGAACGGAACTTCGCCTCGCTGTTTTTTAGCTCGTCTTCCATGGCTTTGCGCTCCGTGATGTTTTTATGGCTGACCACAACGCCACGACGAGCCCCCTGTAACGGCAATACGGTCATATGGAACCAGCGCGGCTTAGAGCCTAAGCAGCACCGGTACTCCAAATGGAATGTTTCCAGCTCGCCCCTCAACACAGCCATTATGCCGGTCTGAGTGGGGCTTGCCCCTTCGCCGCAGGCATTTTCACAGGCGTCCAGATAACTCCTGCCCAGCATGTCGCGTCCGGGTGCCGATAAGCCGCTTTCTTCGGCAAACTGCCGCCACGCGTTATTGACGGCAATAATAGTGCCGTTGGCATCCAGCACGGCGATGTGCGAGGTCAACGAGTTAAGGATACTGAGATTAAAAGCTTCGCTGTCGCGCAGTTTTTCCTCCATCTGCTTCCTCTCGCTGATGTCGGTAGAAATACCGCACAAGCCGTAAATACTACCGTCTTCCCGGCGTAATGGCTGTTTAACGCTAAGATAAGTGCTGTTGCCGGATTCACCTTTCTGAGTATAGGTATTTTCAGCCGCGATGCGCTCGCCCAGCTCAACGACACGACGATCATGTTCCCGCAACTTCGCCGTCGTGGTCTCATCAAAAAAAGCGTCGTCTAATTTACCGATAATGTCTTCCAGCGGCCTATTCAACAGTTGCCGCGCCGCTTGGTTGGCGTACTGGTATTGATAGTTGCAATCCTTGATATAAATAAAAGCATCAACAGTATCGAGAATGGTGGCCAATTTATTTTCACTTTCGCGCACCGCCTCTTCAATTATTTTGCGCTCGGTAATATCGGTCACGAAGCCGTGCCAAAGCACCGAGCCGTCTTCTTCGCGTTGCGGCAAAGCGTTACCGAATAACCAGCGCTCCGTGCCGTCATCAAACTTAAGGCGATATTCATCTCGCCACGGGCTTAAATCGAGCGCCGATGTTTGGATAGAGGCCCAGTGTTGCGCTAAATCATCCGGGTGGACAGCGCCAAACACTTGTGCCGCATCATCGCGCACGTCTTCGGGATCGACGCGGTAGATATCGCGCAGCACCTCACTGGCGTAGGGAATACAGCTGCTGCCATCGGCGCGCAAGCGAAACTGGAAGACCACGCCGGGCAGCTGGGCGGCTATTTTATGTAACTTATCCAAAGCCTCTCGCTGCGCCGTCTCCGCCTGCTTGCGCTCGGAAATATCGCGGACATAAGCGCTAAAAAAATAATCGTTTTTATGCCCCACTGCGTCGACCGCCAACTCCAGCGGAAATTCCGAAGTATCGGCGCGCATGCCGGTAATTTCCAAGCGCATGCCGATAATGTTGGATACCCCGGTCGCCATAAATCGTGACAAGCCTTGCCAATGTTGTTCCCGATAAGCAGGCGGAACGATTAAATCAGCTAGTTTCTGTCCTAAAGCTTGCTCGCTGGAATAGCCGAAAATATGTTCGGCTTGACCATTCCAGCCTATTATCTTGCCGTTATGATCCATGCTGATGATGCCGTCCAACGCCGAATCCACCAGTAATTGGGTACGTGCGCTATTTTGCTGTAACGCCGCATTGGCAGCACATAGCGCCTCCTCTGCTGTTTTTCTTTGTTGTATCTCGTCTTGCAATTGCGCACTGCTGGGCATGGCTAGGGCATGAGGAATCACTTTTATCATCAGCAAGGCGGCAGCGACCGAAATAATCGCGGTAAAGCTTTTAAATAAACCGTCCAGCCAATATAAAGGTATCCAGATCGTAATGATCGCCAGCAAATGCATGGTCCCGCAGGCGACAATGAATCCGGCAAACATGGTAACCAGCCGCGAATAGGGCACGTCTTTGCGCTGCCGGATAAAATAAACCAGCGTCAGCGGAATGGAATAATAAGCCAGCATAATCAGCAGGTCCGAGATGACATGCGTCCAAAGCAACGCCGGGCTCCACGATAGGCAATAGCCATGAGGAATCAAATCTTTAACGCCAAAAAAATCAATCAATGCTTGCATGTACCGGGAGCAGGTTTTTCAGGATAAACGGGTGAATGGGAGCGGCTGATGTGTTAAGTGTCTGACTATAAGTTTCCGGTTTTTCCTGACGCCGGAGTGCAGGCTGCGCCTGCTTTGCAAGCGGAGCTTGTACTCCAAGGTTTTTTGAAAACTTTAGTTAAATTACTTACCGATCAGCTTCTTGATAATTCCAGATTTGCAGCAGGCTTAGGGTCGCCAGCATCAAAAAAGCCAGCAATGTCCAGGCCGGCATGCTGAAGCCCAGCAGGGTCCAGTCCACTTTTGCGCAGTCGCCGGTACCGCTGAGCATTAACTTGACTGTTTCGGACAACGGGAAATTTTGCATCACGTAGTCCAGGCCGGGACCGCATTCCGGCACTTTATCGGCAGGCAAATGCTGTATCCAGATATGCCGGATGGAAATCGCCGCGCCGCACAAAGCCGTAACCGTACCTAAAATGGCATAAGCCTTCGTGCCGGTCCGTCCCGGATTGTGGATAGCGGCGCTTAAAAAAACCAAGCCGGTCAACAAAATGCCAATGCGCTGGGAAATGCACAACGGGCAAGGGTCCAGCCCTTGAACGAATTGAAAATAAGCGCCCATAGCCAACAAAAACACACAACCGAGAAAGCCCAGAAAGAACCAGATTCTCGAATTAAATTTTAACCACTTCAACATGACCAACCGCCTTTTAATGTTTATTGACAAGCCCTGTACATTCCATCCAACACTAACGAATTCGGGCTGACCACGCCGATAATGCTGTTATTTTCAATGACCGGAGCCCTGACCAGATTATAGTCGGCAAACAAGCGCGAACAATAACGGATATCCATGTCGGGATGGACTGAAATGACCGGCTTATTCATGATTTCATAGACATTAACCCGATCCGGCGCACGATCTTTGGCCAATACATGACGGGCAATATCGCCTGAATTAATCATACCGTATTCATCATCGTCATGGCGCTTGTTGACGATCAGCACCGAAGTTTTCAGCGATTTCATCTTTTTTAAAGCATCTTCTACGGTAGCAATGCCGTCGATAGTGGCGAAGTCGGCTTTCATCACATCTCTGACACGGATTATAACGCGTGGCGGAATCATATTTTATCCTCGAGTTCATGGGTTAATTGTTCAACCTGATGCATGACGCCAACGGCATCTTCGACATCAATCTGAATGGCAATGCCGGTGCCGGGTTTGTCATCGAATTGCCCGGCCTTGGCAATGGCTTCCAATATATGTCGGCTAAGATGCTCCTCGACCAGCAACAGCAGTACATCGCGCTGGACTTCCAGCGTCAAACCGAAAAAGGTTTTCGATTGTTTCATGCCTTCGCCGCGCGCATTATTGACCACGGTTGCGCCTTTAGCGCCGTTCTTACGCGCGGTCTCAAGCACCAGATCAGTCTTGTCGTCTTCGACAAAGGCGATAATTAATTTGAAATGCATGGTGTTCCTCAAGGTTTGGATGAAAGACTGCCTTTGCTAAGCCATTGCGCGATTTGCGCGTAGCCCAACACAGCGATGATCGGAAATAGACTGGCGAAAGCAATCAAGCCGAAGCCGTCCAATAACGGGTTACGGCCGGGAACGGTGGAGGCCAGCCCCAGACCCAATGCGGTAACCAGCGGTACGGTAACCGTTGACGTCGTGACCCCGCCCGAATCATAAGCCAAACCGATAATCAGTTTGGGGGCAAACAGGGTCTGGATCAGCACAAAGATATAGCCTGCGACAATGTAATAGTAAAGCTCGGTGCCGGTCACGATACGGTAAGCGCCCAGCGCGATACCAAAAGCTACACCGATGGAAACTGCGATACGCAGCCCCCAAGCACGGATAGCTCCGCCGGAAATCTGTTCGGCTTTCATCGCAACGGCTAATAAAGACGGTTCCGCCAACGTGGTCGCGAAACCGATACTGGCGGCAAACAGATATACCCAATAATAGGCTTGCCAATTTACGTTTGCTTCGACGGGATCAATACCCAGGAACTCCGGCGCCGTCAGCTGTGCGGCCATCAATTTTCCCAACGGAAACAGTGCCATTTCCAGCCCTTTTAGAAAAAAGGCAATGCCAAGTAGAACATAGATAAATCCGATCAGCATTTTTTTAGGATGCACCAAGGGTCTGCGGATCACCAGCAGCTGAAAGCCGACGATAATCGCAGCAATCGGCACAACATCCCGGCAGGTCGCCAGCAGGACCAGCGCAAAGTCGCTAATCCAGGCGATCATCTCAGCACCCCGTAAGCCATCACAAACACCATCGGCGTCAATGAGGCAAAGGCGATCAAACCAAACCCGTCAACCATCGGATTGCGGCCTTTAATGGCTGTCGCCAAACCGACGCCCAGCGCAGTAACCAGCGGAACGGTAATGGTCGAAGTAGTGACGCCGCCGGAGTCGTAAGCGATGCCGATAATTTCGGGCGGCGCAAACGGCGTTATCGCAATCACTCCGCAATAACCGCCGATAATCAGGTAGTACAAAGGCCAGCCCCGGATAATCCGCAATACGCCCACCAAAATAGCAAAGCCGACCGACAGAGCAACGGTAATGCGCAGCCCCAATGCATAACTGTCTTTAGCCTCATCGCTGACTTCGATAATGCCGCCTTTGGCCGCAATATTGGCTGCTTCCCGGGCGACGGCGATCAACGCCGGTTCAGCCACCGTGGTGCCGAAGCCCAGGCAAAAAGCAAAGGTCAGCAGCCAGAATAAACTGCCTTTCCGGGCAAATGCGTGAGCCATCGCCTCGCCAATCGGGAACAGGCTTTGCTCCAGCCCCTGAATAAACAGGGTAAGACCGAGCACAACGAAAAGAGTGCCGGCAATTAAATTGCCGACATCAGGAATCGGTTGCCGGATGATCAAGACCTGGAAGACTAAAACAACTGCAAGGATAGGCGCCAAATCCAGAAAACTGGTGAACAATTGTTTGGTAAAAGGATTTCTAAATAGATTATAAAAATAACCTAGCATTTTAATAATACCTTGGCGTACCTTAACAATCAGTTGTCTAAACATATGGCCGCTTCAAAATCATCACACAGCTTATCAACCAAATCATCCATTTCCTTGAAAAAATAATCTCCCACTGTCCGGCGGTTTAACGCTCTGTAGCGACGATATAGCTTGGCAAAATCATCGTAGATTTCCGCTTCTGCTGCCTGCGACTTAATTTTAACGATTAATCGTTCGCCCTCATTGGCGGTTCGAACATAGTCGAAAAAATCTTTAATCTTTGAAGAAAAATCCAGAATCATTGAGCCAACCAGAGCCTCTTGTTCATTACGTGCGGCAATGATCTGCAAAATATCGAACTGATAGCCACCGCCATACTCGGTCCCCTCAGCCACCTTCAGCGGCTTCTTTTTCTTTTCTGTCGGCTCGTAAGTCACGACTTCAATAATGCCAATCTGATTGTCAAAATAAACCTCAATCGGATCTTTCACATCGTCGGAACGGTGCATCATGTTGTAGAGCGTATTGAACTTGCGCCAGAACAATAAAAAGCCCGGCTCGCTATATTTAGCCTCAAGCTCGATCACATATTCAATGCGATTGAGGATAGTGAAATACTGCGCCGCCTTGGCTTTGGTATCCGCAGTGCGTTGCGGGTTAGCGTCAATGTATTTTTTCAAGCTGCTTTCAAAGTCCAGATAGCTTTCAGGCGCATCGCGCTTGACTTGGTCTTTGTAAATCGTCATGAATACCGAGAAAAACTTAGCAAAGGTATCCGATTTTTTCAGCTCACTCAGCAGAATATCCAATACTTTCTTATCGCCAAAAGGGTCAAAGTCACTCACCACCACGTCGGAAAAATGTTCGAACGCGTCTTTAATGTTTTGCACATTCACATTGTTGTAAGAGAAATCGACAATCTTGCAATCGTTCTTATATTTAGCCGTACGATTGACGCGAGAAATGGTTTGAATGGCGCTGATGCCTTTAATTTCTTTATCCAAAAACAAAGTATGCAATCTTTTCTCATCAAAGCCGGTTTGCAGTTTTGCCACCACGATCATCAAACCGTTTTTACTCAGTGCAAAACTTTCCAAAACCTTTTCTTCGGATAAGCCGCCATTCAGACCGGTAGCGCTTTGCTCGTCCTGATTGTTCGAATACACCACATGAATCGGCGCTTCGGCATACTTGGCATATTTGGGCCGTTGCACCAACTCCTTAAAATACTTGCTCACTGCCTGCTGGTAGACAATCGCAGCTTTAATAGAATGCACCGCCAGCATCGCCTTGCCCGTGCCGCGAATTTGGCGATACACGTCTTTCACCAACAAGTCCGCCACATACTTGGCGATGGCGTCGATGCGCTCACGGTTTTCATAGACCTGCTTTTTCTGGGCGTCTTTGTATTCTTTTTCGGTAAAACCTTCCAGCAGATTGCCTGGTAAATCGAACAACATTTTGGACGCTACCGGCACAATGTTTTTCAGCGGATTCAGGATAAAACCATCCTCAATCGCCTCTTTCATCGTATAACTATCGAAAGGACGCCAGAGTTTTTCGCTTTCGGCATAACCGCTGAATTCGCCGAATCGCGCCAGCGTATGGTCATCGGGAGTGGCGGTAAAACCGATAATCAGGTTCTTTTTGGTACTGGCCTCAGCATACGCCGCATTATCGAACGGGCTTTGCAGTTCATCGAAAATACTGACCATTTCTTCATGCTGGTCGCCGCTGTTGGAGCGGTGAATCTCGTCAATCAAAAACACAATGCGCAGCGTGGCAAGTTTTTGCAGTACGTCAGCATCCAGCATCTCGCGCACCGAGCCGAATTTTTGCAAGTTTACAATCACTAAGCGGGTATCCGATGCCAGCGCCTGTTGAAAGGTTTTCTTATTGGTAGCTTCCACGTACATGCGATTATCGATGTTCATATTCAACATCAGCGAATCGATCTGGCTACGCAGTTGCAGCCTGTCCACCACGATCATGATTTTGTCGTAAACGTATTCGCCATCCCTCCGCAAGTCCTTCAGCTGCAATGCAGACCAGCCGATGATATTGGATTTGCCGAATCCCGCCGCGTATTGCATCAGCAAGGAATACACGTTTTTGTTATTGGAATAGGCTTTGCGTTTTTCCAGCAGCTCTTTTTTCTTGGCTTCGCCTACGCCCGCCAATTGTTTTTCCAACAGTTTTTCAAAATAATCGGGCTCTTGTTCGTGCGCCAAAAACTCATCAATCTTGGCCATGATTTTATCGGTGCCGAATTTCTGCTTGGGCCGGGGCGAAATTAAATGCCCCGTTTCGTTTTTGACTTCTTTCACGCCCTTGTTGACGTACACATCGCGCTCGATAAAGTTGTAATACAAGATTTCTTTTTCGATAAAGAATTTGCCATACAGCGCGGTAAACAGCTCTTTCAACTTGTCTTTCTTCTCGACGTCCGGCCTCAGCAGCGGATAGGGTTTAAACACAGAGTGGGCTTTTTTCTCAAGCTCTTCGCGATCATATTTTCCTTCGCGGCAGGTCGCTAAAATCTCGTCAAAATAATCCGCAATAGTGCGAATGACAAAGGTCTCGCCAACGTCTGTGGTTGTGACATGAATGGCTTTTTCAAAAATCTTCAGGAAGTCTTTGCGCTCAGCCTGCTTTTCATAATCACTCAACATCGTATTGCTATCGATATGCTGGTGATAAACCTTTATCGCTTCGAAATAATCTTTAATCACCTTACCTCGGCCATTTTTAGTAGCGTTCTGGTTGGTGTAATTATTTTTTAATTCGCTATAGCCCAAATAAATGCCGTTCACAAACAACACAATATCAGGACGGAAAGAGAACACCTGCTTGCCCTGGTGGCTGTATTTATAGGGCAGCTCCTGCACCACGGAAAAAATGTTCTCATCGAACAGCGCATTGTCGTGAATCACGCTATCGCCGGTGTAAAACAGATGCAGCTTGACGCCCTGCAAGCTGATGGACTTATTGGCATTGATAAACAAAGCCATGTTACGGCTGCTGGCGATACGCTCCTGGATCAGCTCCATCAGCTCTTGCAGCAATAGCTTTTCGTCGCCCCGGTATTTTTTCAGCAGGATTTCATAGGGCTTTTTGTTCAACTCGGTGCCGGAAATAAACGCCAGCAAGTCTTCCTCAATAATCAGCGATTGAGTGACGGTATTGGCTTTGACTTCTTTGTAGCCCAGACCATCCCGAAAGAAGGGGATTAAAAACTTGTCTTGCAGGTGCAGTTCATTCATACCTTTTTCTCTTGCTTGATTGCAATATAGCGCTGATTAGGGCTTTTAGGCTTGTCGGGAATGGTGAGCGCCAATTTGCCGGAGACGATAAGGGGGTTTAAAAGCGTATTGCGAAAATACGTGCGATGACTCAAGCCCAGATGTTGCATCATTTCCTTGATAGAACGCGGAACTGCACAAAATTGCAATAACTTGCCAGCTTGGTCACTAGCTTGGTCACTAGCTTGGTCACTAGCTTGGTCACTAGCTTGTCCAGTGGCCTGATAGAAGCCCTCCGCATAAGGTAACACCAAGCGAATAAAATTGGGGGTGAATCGATAAATGCTACGGGGATAATGCTCAAGAATGCGCGGTACGCCGGAGCCGAGCTGCTCTACCATGTCCAGGTCGCGAAAAACCCGCATCAGCTCCTTATTTTGCGGCACCGAATAGCCCATAAAAAACTCTTCCTCATCGAATCCCGAAGGCAGGCCGCCGGCGGAGGTAATCTCCAAACGATCCGCGAAAAACTCAAACTTGGGCGGCACTTCATTGCTGTAATTATTATGAATAATCGCGTTGATAACCGCCTCGCGCAGAGCCACCGGATTAAGCAGCTTGTGTTCTTCGCGCTTGTTGGGCGTAATGCGGGCGAAGGTTTTATTCTCAACCTTGAGTTTTTCCAGCACTGCTTTGGTAGCCTTCACCAGCGAGCAATAGCCGTACTCTTCATTTTCAATCAGGTTCACCCGGTCGACGCCTGCATACTTGGCAACCTTTATCGACAAGCCGTTAACGTCCGAAAGCAGATAGGCGGCGTAGTTGTACGCGCCATCTTCGGTCAGCAGTTCCAGATTACGGGCAAACCGGTCATTCAGTTTTAGCGGAGTTTCGCTGTAATAAATTTTCAGCTGTTCAAAGCTCAGCGTTTGCTTGCGCGATTTTATGGTGCCGATGGAGTTGCGAATCCTGCCTGCAAACAAATCCTCGATCATCCTGACCGGCATAGGTTCCGAAGCGCTGCCGATGCGGATATAGCAACCCTTGGCCGACATGCCCATTTTGGACAAGTAGTACGGTTTTTCGGAACCGCCGGCTACGGTAATTTTGATGATGTCTTTACCCTCGCGGGTTTCGGCAATCACATCAAACAAGCCCATCGTCGAAGGGCTGATATTGTTTTTAATGCGATCCTTGATTTTCAGTTGCAAGGCATCGGCATCGCCGACGCCTATGATTTCCTGGGTTTTATCGTCAATGCCGATATAAATCACGCCGCCGTCGCGATAATTAAGAAAAGCGATTACCTCTTTTTCGAGCGTGTCGGTCAGTTCGCGTTTCAGTTCGATACGGTTGGATTCTTGCCATTCTTTTTGCATCAGGCCACCTTGATTTTCCCGGTCACCACATCGTTAATCAGCGTCTTGCGCAGCTCCTTGAGCTTATCGATTTGGCTGTTGATGGTGTCGACGATGCGGTCGATGTGGGCGGTTTTTTCGTCGAGATAGTTAGCGATGGCTTGTTGTTCTTCGAATGGCGGCCTAACCCAATTTACTCGTGATAATTTTTCTTTCGTGAGGTGCTTAATGCTAACGTGATTAACGATTGAGTCGTAATACTTTATGCTGCCCAATAAAAATGACTGGTATAGGAAGAACCGAGGGCTATTATTTTTACAAACCGTAATCTTATGAACGGAGTTTTGGATATAGCATTCTTCAATTTCGTCATTCCAGAAACATGTTTTACCTACTTCACCGCCTTCGCTAAGTAAGATGTCGTCTTTTTTTAACCGATAACTTTTCATTTCGGCTAATGAGAAATACATTTTCTCGATATTCGAATCTTCAACCTTGAGCCAACCAATATTTTTTGACTTAAGGTAACTGCGGTAAAAAGTATTCTCGCCTTTTACATTGTCCAGCATTTTGCCGAGGACAAGATTACCTAATTCCTTAACCCGTTTCACCTCCCAATGGGCTGGCGCTTCGCCTATCCACTCAGCTCCGCTGTCTTTCATAGCCACGGTTTTATCCAGCCCACGGGTGACGGTTTCGTTGATCAGGGATTGTTTGAGCTTTCCGTACTGCGCCGCCTTTTGGCTGAGCAGGTCTATTTTGCGGTCAATCTGTGCGGTTTGGGTGTCGAGGTACGCGGCAATTGCTCGTTGCTCTGGAAAAGGTGCAACAAACTTAATAAGGGAATTTAGTCGCTCAAGATTTAAATTATCTTGTGTACTTGTGATTTTTATTCTATTTAATTCAATTTTCGTTGCCGTGAAAAGATAAAACAAATAATCCGTATCAGTTTTTTTCGGCTTATATCCAACAATGCTATCCGGTAAATAACTATCAAAGCCTAATATTGCAACGTCACCAATATTGGCCGCAATAGCCATCAATAAAGTTCCTTTCTTAAATTTTTTACTTACTTCAGTGCCTTTGTCGCTGAGTGTCTGTTTGTAATTATTAACATATTTGTTCGCTCTCGCCACATCACCCGTCTGAATAAAAGGATGCTCTCCGTCATACATTTGAGGGTCGTTTCTTGGTCTATGGGTAAACTTTCCTCGCTCAAGAAGCGCAATATCCTTGACTCGTTGTTCTAACCAATGCGCAGGCACTTCGCCCAACCACTCAACCCCGCTGTCCTTATAAGCCTCATAGCGATTTATACTCTGCAACCTCATGACTGCATTTCCTGTGCTTCTATGCTCAGGGTATAAAGCTCATGCAGCTTGGCTTGTATCAGCTTTTTATCGGGCAGTTGGGTTTGATATTGGGCAATCAGTGTGGGCGACAGTGTCCGACTGAGCGCGTACTCCACCACTTCATCATCTTTATCGCTGCACAGCAGTACGCCTATACTGGGGTTTTCGTGCGGTTTTTTTACGTCGCGGTCCAAGGCTTCTAAATAAAAGTTAAGCTGTCCGATATGCTCAGGCTCAAATTTGCCAATTTTGAGTTCAAACGCCACTAACGCCGATAAGCCGCGATGAAAGAACAATAAGTCAATGTAAAAATCCTGGTTGCCCACTTGCAAACGATATTCTTCGCCGATAAATATAAAATCGCGCCCAAGCTCTAAAATAAATTGTTTCATGTTTTGCACGAGCGCGGCTTGCAAGTGCGTTTCGCCGTGTGTTTGCGGCAGCCCCAAGAATTCTAAAACGTAGTTATCTTTAAAAGTGTTATCTATGCGGGGGTGCAATTCTCTCAGCACTGCCGAGAGTTTTTGATTACCGATGACAGTGCGCTCAAAAATGCAAGCGTCAATTTGCCTTTCAAGTTCGCGTGATGAATACTTGTCCTGGATGGTTAAATGTAAGTAAAACGCACGTGCTTCGGCGGTTTTACAGCGCGAAAAGATAATTGTATTGTGCGTCCATGGCAATTCTCTCACCAGTGCTGAGAGTTTTTCATCACCTTGATACGTTTCATAAAGCTGCTTCATGCGCCATAAGTTTTTATCACTAAATCCCTTGGCGCTCGGGTCATTATTGGCAATAAACTGCGCCAACTCACTCACCACGCTTTTGCCCCATGCTTGCTCGCCCACCTTCTGGCTGATGATGCCGCCAATGTGCCAATACAACTCAATAAGTGTGGTGTTGACTTGGGCGTAGGCTTTTTGCCGCGCTTGTTGGATATGCGTTAATACGCGGGCAAAATCTTGAGCATATGCAATTTTATTCATGGCTGATTTTCCTGGTCAGCTTGCCCAATGTCCTGGTGTTTGAGTTTGCTGGTTTTAAGATCGAACAACACAAAGCATTTCAAAATGTAGTTGTAAAACACCAAATCGATATAAAAATGCGAGGTTTCGGTACGGATGCGAAATTGTCGGCCAACAAACGAAAAACCTTTGCCCAGCTCTAATAAAAAGCGCTGCAAATGGTTGATGAGCGCGCTTTCCAAGGTTTTTTCGTGAATGCTGTAGGGTTCCGCGATTTTCAAAAACTCAAAGACATAAGGGTCTTTGATGAAGTCGTGTATGGTTTGGGGGTTGGACTGGGCAGCGACTGCGTTGGGCGCTTGCTGTGAAGACAATAAACGCTCGTAATAGAGCGAGTTCATGTTTCGCTCCAAAGTGCGGGAACTCCAGTTTTGCTCGGCACATTGGGTGATGTAATACGCTCTGGCCTGTGGATTTTCTACTCGCATGAGGAGACGATAATGCGTCCAGCTCAATTCGCTACGCAGTGCGTAGCGAATTCCAGTCCCTTGAAATACCAGATAAAACTGCCTAAAGTTTCTAAGATTGGCAACAGAAAACCCTTTGCCAAACTCAGCCGCCAAAGCTCTGGAAAGCATGTTTATCATGCCTTCGCCATACTGAGCTCGGGTTGCGCCATTTTGCTCTTCTTCGACAATCCGTTTGCCCATTAACCAATAGGCTTCAACCATCGCAAAATTAACCGCAGTCGCAGCTTTTTGCCTGGCAGCCGCGAGTATGGTTTTTATTTCTTCAATCAATGCTGTTGGTGCGTTTGTCATTGTCATAGCACCAACCCCGCTTCCAGTACTTTCAACTCTTCATCCAACACGGCAATCTCGCCCAGAATCCCGCCCACTTCGCGCAGCTTTTCCGGCTTATAAAAAACCTTGTTGAAATTGATTTCCACGCCGACGACGTTTTCCAGATATTCAAACGGCTTGCTGATGTATTTCGCCATAAAGGCTTCGATAGCCGTCCGATTGTCGGCTTCGTTTTTATGAAAAGGAATGATCTCGTAATCTTTCTGGTAATCGGGCGTGAGCTCAACACTGATTTCGATGCGCTCCGGCTGAGTTTTGCCGGCTTTTTTCAGGGCGGATTTGACCACGATTTTGCCGCAGCCTAAGGCTTCTTTTTTTCCGGCGCTTTCCTTAATCAAGGTTTCTTGTTCATTATCAAAATAATACCGACCTTGGCTGGTAGTTATAACCAGCGGTTGTTCCTTGTAATCCAGGCCGGCGATAAAGGGCTTGATGTCTCGCTCGAAGTATTCGGCAAGCGAGGTAGGGCTGGCAGCGCCTGCGTTGATGGACATCGAAGGGCTTGCGTACTCGGCATTTTGTTCGCAGACTTTCATGTAGCCGTGCCGCTCGTCTACCTTGCGATAGTTTTCGCTCGCGGCGTTGGTTATGACAAACTCATTAATTTCACGCTCGCCGTTAGTCAAGCTTAAAGGCGTCAGTTTCTCGCTGGTTTTGCCTTCCATTAACTTCGCTGCAAAGCTGTTGCCGTACTCATCGACGTTGGTGAGCATGATGGCTTGTTTGTTGAAGTAGAAAAACTCTTTATCAAACACTTTGGCGTAATTGTTATCCTGATACGCGGTGAGTGTGGCGACGATTTCAAGGCGGTTGGCTGCATCGACTTCCTTACGCTTGGAGCCTTTGCTCTTTTTCAGCGCTTTGAACTTGTCACTGGCGTTAATCAGCATTACTTTGTCTTTATGGTGCGGCTGTTTGTTTTTATTCAGCACCCACAGATAGGTGTAAATGCCGGTGTTGAAAAATTCGTCGGTCGGCAGTTGTATCACCGCTTCAACAACGTCGCTATCCAACATCCATTTACGGATATTGCTTTCGCTCGATCCCGCGTCGCCGCTAAACAGCGTCGAGCCGTTATGCACCACGACGCCCATGCCGACGCTGTCGAGCTTGGAGATAAGGTGCTGCATGAACAGCAGTTGCCCGTCAGAAATTGACGGTATGAATTTAAAGCGTCCGGTTTTGTCGTTGACGATGTCTTTATCGTAACCTTTCCAGCTCACGCCATACGGCGGATTGGCGATAACTACGTCAAATTCGTCGTTATAGAACTTGTCCTCTACTAAAGTATTGCCGTGCTCGATTTTGGAATCGGGACGAAAGCGGCTTTCAATTTTGGCGAGTGCATAAAGCGCATCGTTCCAGTCTTGACCGAAGGTTTGGGTCAGGCGTTTAAATTTCTGGTTAATGCGGTCTTCGACTCCAAACAGCAGGTTGCCGCCGCCGCAGGTGCAATCATAGATTTTGAGCAGGGTGTCGGATTCTTCAATCTTGGAGGCAATGATTTCGGCAATCAACGCAATCACATCATCGGGCGTGTATTGCTCTCCCGCAGTTTCGGCAGAAATATCCGCCCATTTGCGTTTGATGTGCTCTTCCAGTGTGGTGATTTCGGAGTTGTTGAACGGTTTAAGGTCAATCTCCGCCCATAACTTGGTATAGCCCAACAAGACTTTTTTGGCTTTGAGCTTGCTGATTACGCCTTTAATGTCGAGGAATTTTTCGCCGTCGGAAGCATCCACGCCGAGCAGGTCTTTGGTCTCGCCATCGAAGCCTTTGAGGTAGGCGTCAAAATCAATCTCGAAGGATTTGTCGTTTTTGCAGATGTCGGTTAACGACTGGTTTTTTTCAAAAATGAAGATGTTATAACCTTGGCCTTCGTCTTTAATCATGTTGTAGAGATCGTCTTTGGCAATATCGGCAAAAGCTTGTTCGCCAATGTCGGCTTTGAGCTTATCGAACATGCGGATCAAACGGCTTTCAATCATTGCTAAAGCAAAGAACGGCATCATGAATGACGGCCTTCGGATTCTTTAATGCCGCAGCCGCGTAGCAGATCGGCAGTCGCCCAGATTTTTGATTCGTATTGGAGGATGTTATTCATTATTGCGTTTATCTGTCCTTGGTTGTATTTTCCTGAAATTTTAATGCTCAACCAGCCGCTCACCATCTCCCTATTGCCGGCTGGTGTAGGAAAGGAATAATTTTTTGGTGAAGTTATACAGATTATTGCACGGCATGACTACCGACCTTGGTGCGTATGCCACAGCCGTGCTCTATAGATGATATATTCCTGAATCTCGCAGCGTATTTTACAACCCCCAATTAGGGCAAGGCGAATCTCGTGCGGATCAAACTCTTCTCTATATTAGAGTTGCTCTTCACAGGAGCTTAGAACGGCTACACCTCTTTTCACGTTTCTGATAGAAAAAACCTGACCACAAGACTCTTAAAATGCCCCTGAAAGCGACTGATTAATCCGGCTTAAACTGGCCAATCTCAACATTGCTCGACCACTTTTTTAAACGCTTTTATTTCCGTTGCCGGTCCCATAACCACCAGAACATCCCCCGCGTCCAGGCGGTGCTCTTTCTCCCCGATCGCAAAGTGCAATTGATCTCCCAACTCTCTGTCGACAACACCGATGAGTATCAGGTCGTACTTTTCACTCAACCTTAAGTCACTGGTTTTGGTGTTTTCCAGACAGGAGCCTTTAAGAACTTCTATTTGCGCCATATTTAAATCATGACGGCCAAAAACAGTATCATCCAAAATATTGGTGATATCCGGCTTGGTTAGCATTTCATGGGTTTTTCTGCCGCAAATTTCGTAAGGGTCAATGATTTTATTGGCACCTGCAGCCAGTAATTTTTCAGAGGACTCCGGGTCATCGACAATGGCGACAATGGTAATATCTTGATCAATCGCCCGCGCCGAAATCGTTAAAAACACATTATCGGAATCTCTCGGATAAAAACAAAACAGGATGTCGACATCAGTGCCGATACCAATGGATCTAAGCTCATCATCATTGCGAAAATCGATGACTTTGGCACTGAAGCCTTGTTCTTCAACCCGAGCGGCTTCGGCCTCATCTTTGGCTATAAAAATAATGCTGTAAAGCTCCTGGTTCAAGCGGCGCATCGCTTCCAGAGACATGATTCCATAGCCGAATACTGCAATGCGTTTCATCGTCTGCCTCCGTTCTTTAACCAGCTTTTCTCAACTTGGTCACGAAAATAATCAATCGCATACTCCCTGCCGATGACCACCAGCAGGTCCCCTTCCCGCAAGACAAAGTGCGGCGCCGGATTAAAATAAAAATGCTGGTTTTTTACCGGATAACTGTTTTTATGTTTTTGATGCGCCGGATTTTTGCTGACAATACCCAGCAACATTAATTTCCGTTGTTCAAAGTCAATCCGGTCTATGCTCATCCCCTCAATAAACGAACCCGCATGCACGCATAATGTTCCCATAATGATATGGCTTTCTTCGCGGATGATGCCCAAAATGGCCTCAAAAGCCACCGGCTGGCCGGTATATTCGGCGACCACCATCCCGGCTATTTCAAACGGCTGAATCACATTGCTGGCTCCGGCCTGATAAAGCTTTTTGACGTTATCTTGGTTGTTGGCTCTGGAGATAATTCGGATATCCGGGTTTAAATGCCGGCTGGTCAGCGTAATATAAACGTTGATCACATCATCGCCGGTCGTACAGATGACTGCCGTTGCGCCGTTATTAATTCCCGCATTCTGAATCACGCCGTTTCTGCTGGCATCTTCATGGATGACCAGATAACCCAGCCGCTTCGCTTTCGATACATTGGCCTCCCTGGTATCGATGACAACGAAATGCAGCCGGTCTTTTTCAAGCTGCCTGGCGATATGCTGCCCTACCCGACCAAATCCGCAAATGATGATGAACTCATTAAACCGGTTCAGCTCGGAATAGATGCTGCTTTCGCGCAACTCGTCCATCTCTTCATTAAAGGCGCTGACGATGATGGAGACAAAAAACGATAAGACGCCCAAGCCGATCAAAATCAGAACGATGGCAATGCTTCGGCCGCCGGTGGTCTGCGGCGATATATCGCCATAGCCGACGGTCGCCACAGTTACGATCGCCCAGTAAAAGCCCTCGAACAGGTTTTTAACCTGCCCGCCGTTAGCGGGATTTTCAAACAAATAAATGGCGGTGCTGCCGATAAATACCAGAAACCCCAGAAAAACGCCCAGCGTAATGAGCTCGAAGCGCCGGCTGACCAAAACCCTGGAAAATACCTTGATGCTTTTAAAGTAGCGGAACAGTTTGAACAAACGAAACAGTAGAAAGATCCGGATGACCCGCAGCGGCCTGTAGGACGGCAAAATAGCCAGCAAATCAATCAAGGCCAGAGGCGTGAAAACATACTCGATTTTCTTGGCAAGCATCAGCCTGACAACCTTGCCCAAGCGGAAAGGGATATTCAAATATTCGGCTTTTTCATAATGCTCAAGAATGATTTTGTGGTTGTCGCTGTACAACCATAATCGCAACAGGTATTCAACGATAAACAGGCTGATCACGCAACGCTCGAACAGCACCCCGGCTTCGCCCAGTTCGTTATCCACTTCATAAATCAGCAGAAAAACGCTGAGCATGACCAGACAAATCATAAAGACATCGAAAGAAGACTTCAGCCGGCTGTTGGGGTTTTCCAGCAAATTATAAAAAAACAGCTTAGCGCTTTGGTAACGCTGGGATGTTTTCAGGAAATACGCAAAATAAACAATCAGCTTTTTCAGCATGCTACCGCCTCAGAATTATCCCCTATTGTGAAAATCGGCAATAACACGGCACTGCATTGATTAGACAAGCTCATACTGAATCTGTTTTTAATCATGGCTTTTTAAACTTCACCACTTTGTTCAAAGGGCTCAGGTTGATTTCATCAATCACTATCTGCGCTCGTGAATTCAACACGTAGGACACTGCTTCGGCAACATCTTCCGGCTCGATAAAGTTGCTTTGGTCATCGCCCGGCTCAAAAGACAGCTGTTCAAAGAACGCGGTTTTGACCATGCCGGGATTGATCAGGCAGACCCGTACATTGCTTTTGCCGCATTCTTCGCGCAAGGCCTGGGTAAAGCCCCGCACCGCAAACTTGGCGGCACAGTATATCGCGCCTTTGCGGCTGCCTTTTAATGCCGCTTCCGAGCCGATAAAAATTAAATCACCATGAGCCTTGCGTTTTAAGGCGGGCAGTAACGCCTTAACCAAAAAAGCCTGGCTGGTAAAATTCAGGTTCATCAGGTCTTCGATCTGCGCGTAGGAGAACTCTTCCACGGAACCGAACTGGCCCATGCCGGCGCAAAAAACCACGGCATCGATGGCCGGGAAGGCTTGCTCCAGTTCGCGGATTTTTTGCGGTATGTCTGCCAACCGGCCTAAATCCAGCTGCACGGGGCTAAAGTTGTCCATCTGCCGGATAAACTTGCCGCTATCCCGGGATATGCCGATAACGTGATGGCCTTGCTGCAAAAGGTTTCTGGCGATGGCGCGGCCTATGCCTGAGCTGGCGCCGGTCACTAGAACGGTGCGTTTTAGAGTGTGCATGGGAAAAATTTGCTGTCTGGAATATAGCTTAATAATAGTTCACTGCAATAGTGCATCATTTCCTGCTCGAGTTCCTGCTGGTAAGACATCATGCCTTGCTGGCTGACCAAGGGACTGGAAAACAGTTTTTCGTCCGGATAAAGTTTATGCACTTTTTTAAAAAAACTCTCCGGCAGCCTGAACACGCCGAGGCTGACCGAATGCAGCCGATTCAAATCGATACGGGAAAAAACCTGCTCGAACAATTCCCGGTACTGCTGTTGGTAGCCTGTCTGATAAATCAGCGGATCGAACCGTAGCCCGATTTGCCAGCCCTGCTCCTGCAATTTGCACAGCGCATCCAGTCGACGCTCGACCGACGGCGCTTTAGCTTCAACTTTTGCGGCTATTTGATCCGGCGACAAGCTGAAAGCGACTATACAGCGGGGCAACGGCTCGCGGTTTAACAAGCTTCTGACCTGGGTGCTTTTAGTTCTTAATTCCAGCCAGGCGTTGGGCAATGTGACAAAAAACGGCAAAAACTGCTCGGCAAAGCCGGTGACCGGCTCCAAAGCCAGGCTATCGCAATCGTAGCCGGAAAAAAAATGCAGGTTTTCATCAGGCGTCTTTTCGCACAGTTGCCGGATGTCTTGCTGGAAATCCTCGTAATTGACAAACAGCACGTAGTTGGCCGACTGGTACATGCCCTGCAAAAAGCAGTACCGGCAATCGTACAGACAGTTGAGCATGTGCGAAAAATAATAATTCCTGTCCGCACCGATGCCGTAACCCGCAGGCGCAGGCAGCGCAAAGTTTTTATATTTCTCTGCCAATATCAAGGCCGGCTGTTGTTTTTGCAGGCGGAAGTTTTGCGCTTTGGGGTTAAACACTTCGCCGTAACGGCCGCAAGTTATTTTCCTGGCTTGCGGAAACCGCGCCATGATGTCCAGAACGCGCGGGTGTTGCAGAATGGCTTCTTCTATATAAATGGTTTCAATCATAAGAGATTGTGAAAGTATTATTCCAGTCAAGTTGTAAAGATTATTTACCACAGAGGACACGAAGGACACGAAGAAAACAACGCTTATCGTTCAAGGCAATGAAAAATTCGTGTTCTCGGCAACCGCTCCTGCGTTGCTCTACCTCCTGCGTCCATGCAGTCGTCTGTGTTCTTCGTGGTTTTCTTTTTGTACCGTCTGGTTATCGTTTAGTGGGCGTAATGTAGCACAGCTTGTCCGATCAAAAGGCTTGTGATTTATTGTGATTTATCAAGCCGACCCCATATAGGGTAAAATACTTTCAACTCAACAAATACTTCAACAACCATGAAAACAAATAAAATAGGTTTTATCGGCGGCGGCAATATGGCATCCAGCCTAATCAACGGATTGATTGCCAGCGGCCATGCCCCGGAGCATATTTGGGTGTCGGATATCAACCCGGACACGCTGTCCGATCTGAAAACACAGCTCAACGTCAACACAACGACAGACAATCATGACGTCGTCAATGCTGCCGATGTCGTGGTCTTGGCCGTTAAGCCGCAAACACTAAGCGCTGTGGCGCAAGGCATCGCCGACCTGATTCAGCAAAAAAAGCCGCTGGTAGTATCGATCGCCGCCGGCATTAACCAGAACAGCCTGAGCCGCTGGCTAGGCGCCGATACCGCCATCGTGCGCTGCATGCCCAACACCCCTGCGCTGGTATTGACCGGCGCTACCGCACTGCATGCCAACGCCAAGGTCACGGCTGAGCAATGCGATCTGGCGGAAAATATTTTACGTGCGGTCGGCATTGCCCTGTGGGTTGCCGATGAAGCCGAGTTGGACGCGGTGACCGCAGTTTCCGGCAGCGGCCCCGCCTATTTTTTCCTGCTGATGGAAGCCATGGAAAAAGTCGCGTTGGAACTGGGACTCAAACAAGAAACTGCGCGTCTACTGGTGCAACAAACGGCATTAGGCGCCGCCAAAATAGCCCTGGAATCGGCCGAATCGCCGGAACAGCTGCGCAAGCGCGTGACTTCTCCCGGCGGCACCACGCAACAGGCTATAGAAACTTTTGAGCAAGGCGGCTTTACCGAGCTGGTTTCAAAAGCATTACACGCGGCACGAGACCGCTCTATTGAAATGTCTAAACAAATGGAGAATTCATAATGAATTCCAGCTACATGACCGACCCGGCTATTTTCATCATCGATTCGCTGTTTTCGCTGTACATTCTGGCGGTGATGCTGCGCTTTTTATTGCAGTGGTGCGGCGCCGATTTTTACAACCCCATTTCCCAATTCCTGGTTAAGGCCACGCACCCACCATTAAAACTGCTGCGCCGCTTTGTGCCGTCTATCGGAAAAATAGACACGTCCTCATTGGTGCTCGTGCTCGCCCTGCAAATGCTGGCTGATTTTTCGATACTGCTGTTGAAAGGCGTCGCTATCAGCATCGGCGCATTGACCATTTTGTCATTGACCCAGCTGGTTTCGTTGCTGATCAATATTTTCATCTATGCCGTATTCGCCAGAGCCATACTCAGCTGGATCAATCCCGGCACATTTAATGCTGCATCGTCCATCCTGCACAGCCTGACTGAGCCTTTGCTCGACACCTGCCGCAGATTCATTCCTGACCTGGGCGGCATAGACCTGTCGCCTTTGGCCGCGTTAATGCTGCTGCAACTGGCAAAAATGGTCATATTGCCGCCGTTGCATCAACTCGCCAGTTTGATCGGTTGAGTTGGTATCGCTGGGAACATGGAGTTTTGACCTTGAATCTCCATGTTCAACCCAAGGCCAGCAAGGATGAATGGGCGGGACTACATGGCGACCGCTTGAAGCTGCGAGCCAAGGCGACACCGATCGACGGCAAAGCCAATCAGCATTTGATTGCCTTTATAGCCGATGAGTTCGGAGTCAGCAAGTCGGCCTGCAAACTCATTACCGGTGAATCCGGCCGGGAAAAGCGTATTACCATCAGTTCGCCGAAAAAGCTTCCAAACCTGCCGGACTCTCTGCATTTTGATATTTCCTTATAACCGTGTTTTTGCACGGCGAAAAATTTCATCTTTGCTATCTTTATAATTTATTTTCCTTGAAAGAATCACATCCGCCATGCAAACACGACTTTTTTCAATCAGCTTTTTTTTAGTTTGTTTACTTTGCCTTAGCAGCCAGCCTGCGTTCGCCAAAAAGATGTACAAGTGGGTCAATGAGAACGGCGAAACTATTTTTTCCGATCAAGTGCCGCCGGAACACGCTCAATTGCGCCGGGAATCGTTAAACGAAAAAGGCCGGGTTGTTGAAGTCACCGAAGAAGCTAAAACCAAAGAACAGCAGGCTATTGATGCCAAGTTGAACGCCCTGAAAAAAGCCCAGGAAAAAATTATTGCCCAGCAAGCGGCTAACGACAAAGTGCTGCTCAGCACTTTCCGCAATGTGCAGGACATGGAAGCGAGCCTTTACGCAACCATGCAGTCCCTGGATGCCCAACGGAATGTGGCTCAAGGCAATTTAAAACGTGTGGAAGATCAACAGGCCTCCCAACAAAAGAAAGCCGCCGACCTTGAGCGCAACGGTAAAAAAGTCCCGCAAACCCTGCTGAATGAAATCAAGCAAACAGAAGGACAGATACAAGTCGCTTATGCCGAAATAAACAAACAGATTGAAAAAAAGAACCGCGCCAAATCCGAGTTTGAAGCCAACATCGAACGCTTTAAGTTTTTAACTCAACAGGACGCAGATCCATCAAAAGCGTCTGACCAAACAGCCCAGTCTAAAGCCGCCGATGAAATCGGCTTGTATGCCTGCGAAACCGATGAGCAGTGTGCAAAGGCTTGGGCAAGCGCACATGATTTTATCAAGGCCAATGCCACTACGCCGATTGATACCGATACCGCCAAATTGATTATGGGTCGCGCGCCCGCAAGCGATAGCGACCTAAGCTTGTCGGTCTCAAAACTGGACGATGAAAACAAAAAGCATCAGCTTTTTCTGGATATCCACTGCCGGGAATCGTCGTTGGGCACTGAGCTTTGCGCCAGTCAGAAAGTGCGCGATATCAGGTCGGCATTCAGGACGTTTATTGAGGCTGCGGTGGGTAAATAACGAGTGTTGGGGCATATCGTGAAAATTCACCACGAAGACACGAAGAGCACGAAGTTATGTAGATACCGTCTTGAAAGTCAACGTTAAATCGCATAATTAGGTTGATAAGGCTGACGAGTTTTCAGTACCCCAAAGCACAAATGCACCAGCTTGCGCATGGCGGCACCGAGCGCAGACATCTTGGT
>Ga0207969_100014_pt1 | contig 134971 bp, 116 predicted proteins | sample LakWasMet25_LOW6_2_FD_183869 | JGI IMG/M metagenome (GOLD analysis project Ga0207969, IMG submission 183869) | Freshwater sediment methanotrophic microbial communities from Lake Washington under simulated oxygen tension - Sediment Metagenome... | ecosystem: Environmental > Aquatic > Freshwater...
GGAATATTGATATTGTTGTTTTGGCTCGTAGAGAAGCCGTAGATGCTCCGCTGGATTTGTTAAGAAAATCATTGGAAAGGCATTGGCTTAAGCTGGTATCCCGATGCGATTCATACTCATAGCAATAATAAAGTTTTATAAATACTTTATTAGTCCCCTGCTTGGAAACAGATGTCGTTTCTATCCAAGTTGTTCAAGTTATTCTCTGGAAGCGCTTCAGCTCCACGGGGCCATTATCGGCTCTTATCTCACCCTCAAAAGATTATTAAAATGCCATCCGTTCCATGAAGGTGGCATTGATCCCGTTCCGGAAAAATTTGGTAATAAGAATGGATAATATAAGATTTGTACTAATCGTTACTTTTGCAATGCTTGTTTTTATGTTGCAGCAAGCTTGGCAACTGGATTATGGCCCGAAACCTGAAGTTGCAGCTATTACAGACACTGTAGCTAATACCAAAGAAGATCTACCTCCTGCCACTGGGGCATCAACCCAAACAGATCCGGCAGAACAAAATACCGCAGCTGTTCCATTATCCACAACCTCCTCTGCCAATGTCATTACCGTTAAAACCGACGTGCTGGCACTTCAAATCGATACCAAAGGTGGCACCATCCAGAACCTGGATTTACTGAACTACCCGGTAGAAAAACCCAACACCGTCGTAAATAAATTGCGTGCAATGATTGGTCTATCTGTTCCGGAAAAAAACACTGCTCCGGTACGCTTATTTGACAGTAGCCAGGAAAAATTATTTGTTGCGCAAAGCGGCTTGATTGCCGACAGCGGTTTTGCGACGGCGCCGACTCATCACACAGTATTCAAGGCTGAAGCGGACAGCTATGAACTAAAACCGGGACAAGACAGTTTAACCGTGCCGTTAACATGGACGGATAATAATGGTTTGACGGTTACCAAACTGTTTACCTTTAAACCCGGCAGCTATGAAATAACACTGGCACAGAGTGTCAAGAACGATTCCGGCAAGCCTTGGTCAGGCAGGCAATACAGCCAGTTACTCAGAGTTCCTGACACGTCCAGCAAAGGCGGAATGCTGACTGGCGGCATGAGAGCTTATGACGGCGGCGTTATTTATACCGAAAAAGAAAAATACCAAAAAATCGGCTTTGATGACATGGCTGATGAAAATCTTGATGTTGCAACCAAAGGCGGTTGGACAGCAATGATTCAACATTATTTTGCTTCTGCGTGGATTCCGCCTGCCGATCAGGAAAATCATTTTTACACCAAAGCATTAAATGACAGCCAATACGTTATCGGAACTTATTCTCCAGCGATAACCGTTAACGCAAATACAGACGCGCAATTTGTGGCCAGATTATTCGCCGGTCCTAAAATCCAGCCGATGATGGAAAACATAGCGCCGGGTCTTGAATTGACTGTCGATTACAGCTTTTTGACTTTTATCGGCAAACCGATTTATTGGTTATTGAACCAGATCCACGATGCCGTCGGTAACTGGGGCGTAGCCATTATCGGCGTAACGCTGGTTATTAAATTGCTGTTTTTCCCATTGTCGCAATCCAGCTACAAATCAATGGCCAAGATGCGCAAAATTCAGCCGCGTTTGAAAGAACTGCAAGAGCGTTTTGCCGACGACAGACAGCGTTTCAATACTGAAATGATGGCGTTGTATAAAAAAGAAAAGGTCAATCCACTGGGCGGCTGTTTGCCGATCTTGGTGCAGATCCCGGTGTTCATGTGTTTATACTGGGTGTTGAGCGAAACCGTCGAGTTCCGTCAAGCGCCTTTCATGTTATGGATACAAGACTTATCGATTCAAGACCCGTTTTATGTATTGCCGGTCATCATGGGCATCACCATGAAAATCCAGCAAAGCTTAAACCCTGCGCCGATAGATCCGATACAGGCAAAAGTGATGAAGATGTTCCCTATCGTCTTTACCATCTTCTTCCTGTTCTTCCCGGCCGGTCTGGTTTTATACTGGGTAGTCAACAACACCCTGTCTATCATCCAACAGACCATTATCACCAAGCAGATCGCTAAAACTGCTTAACCCAGGCTAAAGTGGATATAGAAAACCCAGATACCATTGCAGCTATTGCAACACCGCCAGGGAACGGCGGTGTCGGCATCATTCGCATTTCGGGCATTCTAGTTCCCGAGATCGCCAAATATCTAATCCGCCGCGCCTGTTCCCAACAGGCCAGCGGCATACACTCCATCCCTGGAGATAATAAACCCTTAATTCCCCGGCTGGCCCAATACTCATCTTTTACCGATGAGGACGGCTCAGTGATCGATTCCGGCATCACCCTCTACTTCCCGGCTCCGGCCTCGTACACCGGCGAAGACATCCTTGAACTTCAAGGCCACGGCGGCTCAGTCGTATTGGACATGCTGCTGAGGCGGGTTTTATCGCTGGGCGCGCGCTTAGCCAACCCCGGCGAATTTACCGAACGCGCATTTCTCAATAATAAACTCGACTTAGCTCAGGCCGAAGCCGTTGCCGACTTGATTGAAAGCAGCACCGAACAGTCGGTCCGTTCGGCGCAAAAATCGATGCAGGGCGTTTTTTCGGTACAGGTCAATGAGCTCGTTGAAGAACTGACCGAACTCAGGACTTACGTTGAAGCGGCTATCGATTTTGTCGACGAAGAAATCGACTTTCTGACCGACGGTGTGGTCGAAAACCGGATGGTTAAAATACTGAACCGCATCGAGCAAATCCAAAAAACGGCGCAACAAGGCCGCCTGCTGCGCGATGGCATGACCGTCGTATTGGCCGGCAAGCCGAATGCCGGAAAATCCAGCCTACTCAATGCACTGGCCGGACATGAAGCCGCAATTGTCACCGACATCGCCGGAACTACGCGTGACGTATTAAAAGAGCGCATCCAGCTGGACGGCATGCCGCTGCATATCATCGATACCGCAGGCCTGCGTGAAAGCGACAATGCAATAGAACAGGAAGGCATCCGCAGGGCTCATCAGGAAATCAAAAACGCCGATAAAATCTTATTGCTGACCGATACGCGAGAACCGGATGTGGAGTCGATAATAAAAACACTGCCGTCCGGTAGCAATATCACCCAGATTTATAACAAGATAGACCTGCTAGGGATGGAGCCGGAAATAAAGCAAACTGAATCCGGCACTCAAATCTACCTGTCGATTAAAACCGGCGATGGCATGGAACTGTTAAAGCAACACCTTAAGCAGAGCGTCGGTTTTAACGAGGCCACCGACAACGTTTTCATCGCTCGAAGACGACATATCGAAGCTTTAAACAAAGGCCATGAGTTTGTCGAAAGTGCGTTAAATCAGTTAAGAAGCAGTCAGGCCGGAGAGCTGGTCGCCGAAGATTTAAGACAAGCGCAAAACAGCCTTGCGGAAATTACCGGCAAATTCACATCGGACGATTTGCTCGGGAAGATATTTTCCAGTTTTTGCATTGGCAAGTAGTTAACGCCACGGCTAATCGCCAAACCAAATTGCCAGCCTGGCTATTCCAACATTAGATTCCAAATTCCTGCAGTTAGTTTGAAACGACCTGCATGCAATTAACTTTCCGCTTTAACCGCCAACCGTTTCAGTAAACGGTGAAAATTCCCCCGATCCATCCCCAGCATCCGCGCCGTAGCCGCCATATTGCCTTGTTGGGCGGCAAGCTGCTGCTGGATGAGCTGTCTCTGGAACTCGTCAACTGCGCTTTTAAAATCTATCGGTGCGGGTAACGTTTTTAATGCATCTATTCCAGTTTTAACAGGCGCATCACTCAATGGCTCAGGCACCATGTCCAAATAAACCAGAGAGATGGTTATAAAATCGGCACGGCGGTTTTCCGGAGTTGCCGATTTTAGCGCCGCCCGACTGAGTAAATGCTCCAATTCACGGATATTGCCCGGCCAGTGGTAAGCCAATAAGGCCTTCTTGGCATCCTGATCCAAGCGCAACTTTTTAACGCCCAGACGGTGCTGATTTCGCTCCAAAAAAGCGCCCGCCAGCAACAACACGTCCTTTCCCCGCTCACGCAATGACGGAACGTGCATCGGATAAACGGCCAGACGGTGATATAGATCCGGCCTGAACTGGCCTGCCGCGACTTCCTGTTGCAGGTTGCGGTTGGTTGCGGCAATGACCCGCACATTGACTTTGATTTGTTTGTCGCTGCCGACGCGCTGTATCTCGCCATTTTGCAAGGTGCGCAATAGCTTGGCTTGAAGCGAAAGCGGCAGCTCGCCGATTTCATCGAGAAAAAGCGTGCCGCCGTCAGCCAGCTCGAATTTGCCGGTTCGATCGCTAACGGCGCCGGAAAACGCGCCTTTGCTGTGGCCGAACAATTCGCTCTCGGCGATGCTCTCGGGCAAGGCCGCGCAATTGACGTAGACCATGACTTGATCGGCGCGAGTCGATTCCAGATGAATGCGCCGTGCAACCAGCTCCTTCCCTACCCCCGTTTCGCCCAAAATCAAAACGGCCAGCTCCGACGGGGCAACGATGGAAATTTCATTGCGCAGTTTCCGCATGCATTCGCTGTCGCCGATCATGTCATGGCCGGAATTTTCCTTGAATAAGGCCTGAGTCGCATAACGCACCCGCTGTTCCAACGAGGCGATCAGCCCTGCGGCCTTAACCGTTGCGGCGGTCAGGCTGATAAAGGTGTTAAGCTGCATCGGGTCGATATTGTCAAAAGTGCCGGGAGCCAGCGCGTCCATCGTTAAAACGCCCCAAGGTTCCCCATCGATAAAGATCGTAACGCCCATGCAATCATGCACCAGCAGCTGATCGTTATCGGTTTCAATGAGTCCATCATAGGGATCAGGAAGATCGGAGTCAGCAGCAAACCGTACCGCTTCCTCGGAAGCCAGAATTTGCGCCAAACGTGGATGGTCGCTGATGACAAAACGCCGTCCCAGGGTATCTTCCGATAAGCCGTTAACCGCCAACGGTATTAGGCAAGGGTCTTCAAACTTGAGCAGCGCGGACGCATCGCAAGGAAAAATCCGGCACAAATGCGCCAGTAAGCGTTGGTAGCGCTGTTTTGCCGACATATTTGTGGATAAGTCGGCGACAATGGAAATCAGCGAGCTGGAAAATAAGTTTGTCGTCATAGTGATAACAGTGATGTCAATTCAATAACATTATAATGATGTTAATAGCACAACGGTACCTTGATTAAACCAGCAAATACAAGGTTTTTCGCTTGGCATGGTAAATGCTCTTACCTATGGGATTGGGAAAAAATCCAATAAACCCGAAAAAACTGTGTTTGATCTTAATTCAAGCTTGAGGAGAATACCTGATGTTTTGTTACCAATGCGAACAAACCGACCGCTCCAATGCCGTCAGCGGTTGTGCAAGCGCCAAAGGCATGTGCGGCAAAGATGCCACGACTTCCGATTTACAGGATTTGCTGATTCACAGCGTCAAGGGCATTGCCCAATACGCCAAGCGCGCACGCGCCCTAAATGCACCGGACAATGGCGCCGACGACTTCATGTTGTACGCGATGTTCACCACGCTGACCAACGTGAACTTCAATGCAACCCGCTTCGTTACGATGATACAGGAAGCCGCGCAGATACGGGATCGGGTCAAGGCCAGCTATATTCAGGCGGCTCTTGCATCTGGCCTTACGCCTGAACAACTCACCGGACCTGCTACGTGGCAGCCTGCTGACGATATGGACGGAATGCTCAAACAAGCCGCCAGTGTAGGCATCAATGCCGGGCTCGACCAAGTCGGTCCTGATATTATCGGCTTGCGCTCATTGGTGCTTTACGGCCTCAAAGGTGTTTGTGCCTATGCCCACCATGCCTATGTGCTGGGCAAGGAAAGCGAAACGATTTATGCCGGCATCGAAGATGCGCTGGATTTTTTAAGCAACGGCCCCACCGATGTCGAAGCTTTGCTGAACCAAGCTATGGCATTGGGTACTGTAAACCTTGCGGTAATGGCGTTATTGGATGAGGCCAACACCGGAACTTTCGGTGCGCAGCAGCCGACCCAAGTGCGCGTGACGCCAATCAAAGGCAAGGCCATTCTGGTGTCCGGCCACGATCTGGGCGATTTGGCTGCTTTGCTGGAACAAACCCAAGGCACAGGCATCAACATTTATACCCATGGCGAAATGCTGCCCGCCCACGCTTACCCAAAACTCAAAGCTTATCCGCATCTGGTCGGCAATTACGGCGGCGCCTGGCAGGATCAACAAAGAGAATTTGCCGAGTTTCCGGGACCTATTTTGATGACTTCCAACTGCATCATTGAGCCGCAACCCCAATACCGCCAGCGCATTTTTACCGCAGGCCCGGTAGGCTGGCCCGGCGTGCGCCACATTAGCGACAAAAATTTTGCGCCGATGATCCAGGCCGCTCAAGCATTACCGGGATTCAAAGATGACGTTAGCGAAAAATCGATCACCGTCGGTTTCGGCCGCGATGCGGTGCTCGGCGTAGCCGACAAAGTGATCGATGCGGTCAAGTCAGGCGCTATCCGCCATTTCTTCCTGATTGGCGGCTGTGACGGCGCAGCTCCAGGCCGCAATTATTACACTGAGTTCGCCGAACAGGCTCCAAAAGATACTGTGGTTATGACCTTGGGCTGCAACAAATACCGCTTCAACCAGCATGACTTCGGCGACATCGGCGGCATTCCTCGGCTGCTGGATTTGGGCCAATGCAACGACAGCTACTCGGCGATCAAAATTGCCACCGCACTGGCCGACGCTTTTGAACGCGGCGTGAACGAGCTGCCGTTATCGCTGATCGTGTCATGGTTTGAGCAAAAAGCCGCTGCCGTGTTGCTGACCTTATTGTCGCTGGGCATCCGTAACATTCGACTCGGCCCTACCCTGCCCGCTTTCCTGACGCCTAATCTGGTGCAGGTGCTGGTAGATAAGTTCGGGCTAATGCCGATCACTAATGCACCGGCCGACATTGAAGCATCGCTGACGCGTAAGGTCGCATAATTTTATTTCTCCTGCCGCCGGAATGCCTTGGTAACAATTCAGCCCTACTTCCACTTTGAAAACCCTCTTTTTCAAAGAAAGCTCGAATATTTACAGTTCTTCCGGGGGCATTTTTTTGGAGTCCAAAAAAATATGAAAACTCATGCTATTGAACTGTCTACCCAAGACGGGGAACAGCTCCATTTCGAATGCGCCGCCGACCAGAATCTGCTAACTGCCGCCGCCAACGCCCATATAGTTTTACCCGCCCAATGCGGGCAAGGTAATTGCGGCACTTGTTATGCCAATATCACTGAAGGCGAGTATTTCCTGGGTAAGCACAACCCGGACGCATTGCCCGTAAACGATGCGGCAAAGGGTGGCACCTTGCTTTGCTGCACCTTTCCTAAGAGCGATTTGCATATTGACCTGCCCTTTGGCCATGATCGCATCCTGATCGGTGAAATCAAGGTCAGAAACGCCGAAATTACCGCTATCGATGCGGTCGGCGAAAATACTTTGCGTCTGGAGTTGCACTTAGCGCCGGACGAAGACGGCACCAGCGTTGCCGAATTTGAGCCCGGCCAGTTCATGGAATTGGAAGTGCCGGGGCAAGATATTAAGCGCGCCTATTCGCTTGCCAATACCGGCAACTGGGAAGGTCGGCTGGAATTTTTGATTCGGTTGCAACCCGGCGGACTTTTCTCCACTTGGCTTCGTGAACAGGCGGCTGTGGGACAGACCCTGATCGTTCATGGCCCCAAAGGTGCATTCGGCCTGTCTGAAAGCGGCCTGAGACCGCGCTGGTTTGTGGCTGGCGGTACCGGTTTGGCGCCGATGCTGTCGATGTTAAGGCGTATGGCCGAATTTCAGGAACCGCATCCGGCCCGGCTTTATTTCGGAGCAAACCGCACCGAAGAATTGTTTTGCCAGTCCGAGCTAAAAGCGTTGCAGTCGGAACTGCCCCAGCTTCAGTTGAATTATTGCGTATGGAAGCCTGATGCTAATTGGCAGGGCTTTTGCGGCACGCCGGTTGATGCCTTGGCCCAAGATCTGGCAGATGCGGCTGTTTTGCCGGATATTTACCTATGCGGTCCCCCTGCATTAATCGATGCTGCCGAAGCGGCCGCTAAAGCCAAAGGCGTACCCGATGAACAAATATTAAGTGAGAGATTTTTGCCGGCTTAAATACCGAGGGATCTGAAACGAGCGTTCAGGTAAGAGTCGAAGTAATTCGGAAGGGAGTATCGGCTTGTGGCCGAAAAACGGAAAGCGGTAAAAACCCTATCAGGAAACTCAATGTTCTACTGATAGGGTCAGGTCATTCTTAGATTAAGCCTTTCAAAGCTTCAAACTTTTTAGCAGCGTCTTTTAAAGCTTCTACTGCTTCGTCCTTTTTACCTTCTTGAGCAAGTTTTCTGGCTGATTTCAGAACGTTGTTAGCTGATGCACGAGCTCTATCAACTTTATCGTTAGCATTGATTTCTTTGCTTAAATCTGATGCATCTTTAATAAGATCAGCAAGTGCGTCGCCTTCTGTACCAGAAGCTGCAGCGTCAATAGCAACTTTGATTTTAGCACTTACATTGTTAATCGCATCTGCTGGAGCATAGGTAATTCTGCCTTTATCAGTTTCTGCCATAGCTGAAGTTGAAACAGCACCCAAAGAAGCTGCAATTAATGAAGCCAGTAAGATTTTTTTTAACATTTTCATATTCCACTCGACAAGTGATTGTTATATTTTAATTAAATTGGATGTGTAACTATTTATACCAATAGCCATATACCGGCATAAATTCTAACACATATTGAAACTGTACAACCAGCAGTCGAAGAATGAAAAAGCGATTTTTAGTGTGGTTTATTTTTGAATTAAAAATCAGATTCAAACACCTTAAAAATGATTGAATCTGACTTAACAGCTTGTGACTTAGTGACCGGCGTCGTAAGTGACTTTCATTTCTTTAAATTGAGCTAAACTGGCTCTTAACGTTTCTTCGGCTGATTTAGTGTCGCCGTTTTCAACAGCTTCACGAGCCACTCTCAATTTATCATTGGCTCTTTGGCGAAGACGTTCGGTTAGCTCATAACGAAACTCTTTCTGGTATTGGCGAGCTTCAGCAATAGTGTTTGAAGTCTCTTCTTTGCCGGCGCCTTTTTCGATTAAGCTGATCGCTTCTTCGATTTTAGAAATTGTATTTTCAGCGGCTTCTCTAACAACAGCATTGCCGTCTTTTTTTTCAGCAGCAAAAGTCGTTGATGAAACTGCCGCCATTGACATTGCTATAGCAATAGAAACTGCGATTTTTTTTAATACTTTCATTCGTTAAACCTATGTTGTTATATATTTTTGTGTTTAGCATAACTATTAAAAATGAGAGTTAATGCTAAAAAGCAAAATCCAACATAATGAATGGCTAATACTGTGCGGCATTCTAGCACAGAAAAAATTAATCGCTTGATTTTAAAGAAATAATTACCTTTATTATTAAATGGTTATAGGACCTCGCATAGCAGCCGTCTTGTCACTCGGATGAAAATAGCATTTATAAAAACAGCGTTATTCATCATCTCTTTTAACGTCAAGAACCATTTCTCCAGCCTGATCTTCGGACACAATAAATAAAATAGGCCTGCAACAAACCGAACAATCTTCGTAATATTGCTGAGGACCGGAACTGGTATCTACCAATACATCCAGGGATTCGCCGCAATAGGGACAAACAATAATGATTTCATCGAGTTCGTTCATGATTAAACCTTTCTGAGCAAAGTATCCAACCAGGGTGTGGGCAGGATACGTTTAAGAAAGCCAAACAAATAAGTTGGAAAAGTAACGTAATAATGCAGTCTAGGGCGCTTGGCTTCCAGCGCGTGGATAACTTTTTCGGTAACGGCGGTAGACGGCAATGTAAACGGAACGGCGGCCCCTTCTTTTTGCAAGCGGGCTTCCAGGGTTTGATAAATTTCTTGATGGTGGCTGTGCGCTGTATTTATGTTTTTCTTATACAGGGCAAAAGAATTTTTTCTGAAATCGCTCAGAATAGGCCCCGGTTCAATCAGCGAAATATGAATATTAGTGCCATAAAGCTCAAGGCGTAAAGTATCGGCTAAACCTTCCAGCGCAAATTTACTGGCATTATAAGCGCCCCGATAACGCATCGCGACGAGTCCCAAGATTGAACTGTTATAGATAATGCGGCCGTGCCCCTGTTGTCGCATCAAGGGTATGATCAGGTTGGTCAATTCATGAGTGCCGAACAAATTGGTCTCAAACTGAAACCTGAGTACATCGCGTGTTAAATCCTCAACAGCTCCGGGTTGACCAAAAGCCCCATTATTAAACAACGCATCTATTTTTCCGTCGGTTAACTTAATTGCCGAATCGACCGCATGCCGGATGCTATTGCTGTCGGCCAGATCCAGCTGGATTGCTGTAAAGCCTTCCTGTTGCAGCCGGAATACATCATCCTCTTTTCTTGCCGAAGCAATAACAGTGTGCCCGCGTTTTCTTAGTTCAATCGCTGTAGTGTGGCCAATGCCGGTAGAGCAACCGGTAATGAGTATGGTTTTTGATGAGTTCATTGGGCAATTATTTGGTTAATTCCTGTTCGGTAAATTGGAAATTTTTTCCGCTACTGCAATCGACTGAAAACACTAACGCTTTCTTGGCGCTTTTATTATGCAGTTCGGATGATTCAACACGTATGCATTGTCCTGATGACAACGCTTTTTCTGCGGCTTTCCCTCTTAAACGCTCAATATCAGGAAGTCTGGATTGAAAGCTTTGAACTAAAACCGGCAACTGATCCGGAGCATAAGGCGGGATAGAAAAGGCGGAAAATTTATCGGGGTTGTTTTTAATAAGGAACTGGTTTTTTGCGCTTTCGCTCATCGCGTCTTGCTTAAGCTGAGCTTGTTTTTTGCTTATCTGTTCCTGTTCAAGTTTTTCTTCTTGTTTCTTTTGCTCTAAAGCCTGTTTTTCCCTCTCTTTCTCCTGCAGGTCGGTCGAACCGCCTGTTTTAACATTGATTTCTATCGTCTTGTGTTCTGAATCGCAGGGCTTGGACTGGTAATCCGTCTTGCCATTAATGTCGGTGCATTTGTAAATTCCTGCAAAAGTACAGGTCGAAAAAAGGCTTCCTAAAATAAACAGTGCAATTCTCATTTTTTTCCTCGGTTTTACCATCGCAAACAATATTTCGAAAAAGTATAGGTGATAAAGGCAGTTGAACAGATTTTTTGTAGAAGCTAACAGTAACAAAATAAAGAAATTTAAAAGCATTTATTATTATTAGCTAAGCGTTTTCCTGTTGATAAGCTGTTTTTCATATTTAACATCAAATACTTGTGTCTTATGGTAAAGTGCGTTTAAGGTTATCCGCATCTTGTGGATGGGTTGTGGATAACTTAAGCTTCAATGTTATCCACATTTTCATCCACAACTTGTACAGGATTTTTTAACAGACTTACTCTATGTTGCCTTAGGTAATAACTGTATAAAATAGGCAGGTTTTCGTTGAAAAACGCTTTACGGACAATATATTTGCCAGTTGAAAACCAGTTTGTGATAAATGACTAAGGCTTTCGCACTGCGATTTAGAAATAAACAACATCATGTCAGAACAACTATGCTAGAAAAAAATCGCAATAATGACACTGTTCAACCTGCGTTAATGCGGTTGAAAAACTATATCAATCAAGAAATTATCGGTCAGGATGTGTTGGTTGAACGGATGCTGATCGGCTTGTTGGCCGACGGCCATATTCTGGTTGAAGGCGCTCCGGGTCTTGCCAAGACCCGGGCGATCAATGTGCTGAGCAAAGGCATACAAGGTGATTTTCACCGGGTGCAATTCACTCCCGATTTGTTGCCGGCCGATTTAACCGGTACTGAAATTTACCGCCCTCAGCAGGGCACGTTTGAATTTCAAAAAGGGCCTTTGTTTCATAATCTGATACTGGCCGATGAAATCAACCGGTCTCCGGCAAAAGTACAGGCAGCGTTATTGGAAGCCATGGCCGAGCGGCAAATAACCGTAGGCCAAGCCACTTATCCATTGCCGAAATTATTCATGGTCATGGCAACGCAGAATCCTATCGAGCAGGAAGGCACTTATCCGTTGCCGGAAGCACAGCTGGATCGTTTTTTACTGCATGTAAAAATTGATTATCCGGAAGCGGAACATGAAAAAAGCATTCTGCATTTAGCCAGGGAAGAAGCCCGTTCCGGCTCGATAAAAGCGGACGGCCAATATGAACCGATTGAGCAAAAAGTCTTGTTCGCTGCGCGTAATGAAGTATTGGATCTGCATATGGCGGAAAGTCTTGAAAACTACTTATTGCAAATTGTGCTGGCAACCCGCAACCCGGAAGCTTACGGGCAGGATCTGGCTGCTTGGTTGCAATATGGCGCAAGCCCTAGAGCCAGCATAGCGCTGGACCGTTGTTCCAGAGCCAAAGCCTGGCTGGCGCAACGCGACTTCGTCAGTCCGGAAGATATTCAGGACATGGCCTTTGACGTGTTGCGGCACCGCCTGATATTGTCTTACGAGGCCGAGGCCGAAGGCATTACGACCGATCATGTTATTAAAGAACTTATTGCCAGAGTTGCCGTACCTTGATGTTTTTTGCTAAACAAGCGCCAACAACCAGCGAACTGGTTTCAGTGTCGTTAAAGACGCTGCTCGACTTGGCGAGACCGGCTGCCGGATTAAACCTGAAACATTCTGCGATACGTGCCGGACAAAGCGGCGGTTATGCCTCCCGGTTTAAAGGCCGCGGTATGGAGTTTGAAGAAGCCCGAGGCTATCAACCGGGCGATGATATACGCAGCATCGATTGGCGGGTTACAGCGCGTACCGGCGAAACGCATACCAAGGTGTTTCGTGAAGAGCGTGAAAGGCCGGTATTCATTTCTGTGGACAACCGCCCTGCGATGCATTTTGCGACACGCGGTATTTTTAAATCGGTACTGGCCGCCAAGCTGGCCGGTCTGGTGGCGTGGGCGGCCCAACATCATGGCGACAGAATCGGCGGGCAGATTTTCACCGGTCATGTGTGCCGTGAATTGAAACCGCAAAATGGTAAACATGCCGTACTGCGGTTTTTAAACGCCATTTGTGACCAGGATAATGATCGCGCAGAGCAAACCACCATTACGCTGGAACACGTGTTGGCAAGGCTGATGCATCATGCTCGTCCCGGCAGCCGGGTTTATATTATCAGCGATTTTCGCGGCATTAACGATCAGGTTGAAGCCCATCTGGCAAAGTTATCGCGGCATTGCGAAGTGGTGTTGGTTTTTGTCTATGACCCGTTGGAAAGCCATTTGCCGGAAAGAGGCCGCTACCGTTTTACCGCCAGGGAGGGTGTGTATGGCGCAAGCCTGTCTGGAACAGGCGCGCCGACCGACGATCAGCGGGATGTGGTTATCGATACCGGCGATCGGCAGCGACTATTAAAATATCAGCAACACTTTACCCAGCGGTTGCATCAGCTGGAGCAGATAGCCAAAAAAATGGGTCTGGCGCTTATCCAATGCAGTACCACAGACGATCCGATACAACGTTTACGATAAATGAATCCAACTCTCCTTGATTTAAAAGACATCCACGAACCTGAAGCCCTAGGTTGGTGGCCGCCGGCTATCGGCTGGTGGATATTGGCGGTCGCTATTCCGCTACTGATTTTTTTACTGGTCTGGCTTTACAAACGGCTGACCCGCAAGACCGCGCTTAAAACCGCCGGCAAGCTATTGGCCCAAATCAAAGAAGATGCAAGCCGGGATAATCATCAGAAATTATCCGAGCTTTCGGTGCTGATCAGGCGCGTAGCCATCAGCATGTCGCCACGGGAAAAAGCCGCCGGTTTAACCGGACGGCAATGGCTGGCATTTCTTGATACTTCGGTAAAAGGCTTGCCTTTCAGCGAGGGCATCGGCCAGCTTCTGGTTGATGCCCCTTACCGGAAAACGCAGCCCACAGAGCTGGAAATTTCCCAATTAATCACCTTATGCGAAGATTGGCTTAAAGCCCAAACAAAATCATGATTCATTTTGAATGGCCCTGGCTGCTGGCCGCGTTACCGTTGCCGTTATTGATCCGCTGGCTGATGCCGGCCAAGATGCCGGTAGAGCAGGCGGCATTAAAAGTTCCGTTTCTGGATGACTTTTCCGATGGCGAAACCCGAGCGGTTTCCCAAACCCAACAATGGCCGCTATGGCTGGCGTCTATTGCCTGGCTGCTGCTGGTCATCGCCTGTGCCCGGCCGCAATGGTTGGGCGAACCGATTGAACAGGCGGTCAGCGGCCGGGACTTGATGTTGGCGGTGGATTTGTCCGGCAGTATGGAAGAGCAGGATTTTGTGATTAACAAGCGGTCGGTCGACCGGCTGACCGCAGCCAAAGGCGTCGCCAGCGATTTTATCAACCGTCGTGCCGGCGACCGGATCGGTTTGATCCTGTTCGGTACACAGGCCTATCTGCAAACGCCGTTAACTTTTGACCGGAAAACAGTAATGACTTTATTGAATGAGTCGGTCATCGGCCTTGCCGGCGACAACACTGCTATCGGCGATGCGATTGGTTTGGCGGTCAAGCGCCTTAAAAACGAGCAGACCAACAGCCGGGTTTTGGTGTTGATGACGGACGGCGCCAATACCGCCGGCGAAATTTCACCGCTAAAGGCCGCCGAATTGGCTGCAGCGAATCATCTGAAAATTTACACAATCGGCATCGGTGCGGATGAGATGATTGTGCGTAGTTTTTTCGGTAGCCGCAAGATTAATCCTTCCGTGGATCTGGATGAAAAATCCTTGATAAAAATTGCCGAAAGCACCGGTGGCCAATATTACCGGGCCAGAAATACCGATGAGCTGAATAATATCTATATGCGGCTGGACGAGCTGGAACCGGTCGAAAAAGATAAACAATATTTCAGGCCGCGTAGCGAACTGTATTACTGGCCGCTATCGCTGGCGTTAAGTCTGGCGGCGGTCATTGCGTTGTCCAGGGTAAAATTGTCATGAATATAGCCGAATTCCATTTTATCAGGCCGTACTGGCTGCTGGCGTTTATACCGTATCTGGCGATACTGGTTGTAATGCTCAGAAACAAGCTGAGCGAAGGCAACTGGCCGGCGGTATGCGATGCCGCATTACTGCCGTATCTGTTGCAGCAAAAAGCAGTCAACCAAAGCCGTTGGCCGATAACAACCGGAGCTATCGCCGCGCTGCTGACGATTATCGCGTTGGCCGGGCCGACCTGGGAACGCTTGCCGTCACCGGTGTTCAGGAATGATGCCGCGCTGGTTATTGCGCTGGACTTGTCCCGATCGATGGATGCCGCCGACATTAAGCCCAGCCGTTTGGTGATGGCGCGTTACAAAATTGCCGATATTCTAAAACAGCGCAAGGACGGTCAGACCGCATTGCTGGTTTATGCCGGCGATGCTTTTACGGTAACGCCGCTGACCGATGATACCGAGACCATCGATAGCCAGCTGTCGGCATTGAATACCGACATCATGCCCAGCCAGGGCAGCAATACCGTGTCGGCGCTGGAAAAGGCCGTTGAACTGTTTAAACAGGCTGGCCTGCAAAAAGGTCAGATATTGCTGGTTACCGATGGCGTCGATGTGGATAAAACCATGGCCGCAGTCAAGTCCTTGGATAAGTATCAACTGTCGATATTGGGTGTCGGAACGGATGACGGTGCGCCGATAGCAGTGCCTGAAGGTGGGTTTCTTAAAGATGAGCAAGGCAATATCGTAGTGCCCAAATTAAATTCCGGCGAGCTCGCAAAACTGGCAACGGCCGGCAATGGCATTTATCAAACCATAACAGCCAATAACGCGGATATTCAAGCCGTGCTGGCAAACTTGGACAGATCGGTCCAGCAGCAGGGCGAGCAAAACGATAACCTCGTATTGGACCAATGGGCTGAAAAAGGCCCGTGGCTGTTATTGCTGGTCTTGCCTCTCGCTGCGCTGACGTTCAGGAAAGGCCTGTTATGTGTTGCCTTGCTACTGATGCTGCCGCTGCCGAAAAACAGTTATGCGTTGGGATGGCAGGATCTGTGGCAGACCAAGGATCAGCAGGCGCAACAGGCCTATAAACGACAGGATTATGCCAAGGCGGCGGAGCAATTTGAAAACCCGGATTGGAAAGCGGCGGCGCATTACAAGGCGGGAGAATACGACAAGGCGCTGGAAAGCCTGAAAATCAGCAAGTCCGAAAGCAGCGCTTACAATCTGGGCAATGCGCTGGCGAAAGCCGGTCAGTTGGAAGAGGCCGTCAAAGCTTATGAAAAAGCCTTGGCTGTTAACCCTAATGATGCTGACGCTAAACACAATAAAGAGATCGTAGAAAAAGAGCTGGAAAAACAAAAACAGGATCAGCAAAAAGACGATAAACAACAGTCCAAAGACGATTCCAAGCAAAATAAAGAGCAATCGGAAAAATCAGGCGAACAACAGCCGGATCAAAATAACAACGAGGAAAAGCCCGAACAAAAACCGGAGCAGAAGCCGTCGGACGAAAAACAGCAGCAAGATGAAGCCGAACAAAAAAAGCCGGAAGCCGAAAAGCCTCAGCAAGCTGAACAGGGTAAAGACGAAGCCAAACAGCAGGAAAAAGAACAAGCACCCGTGGAAGCCGAGCCATCGGATGAGCAAAAACAAGCCAATGAACAATGGCTTAAAAGAATTCCAGACGATCCGGCCGGCTTGTTAAAACGTAAATTTAAATATCAATACGGACAGCGCGGCCGCCAAGAAAGCGGCAATGCTGATGGTTGGTAAACATGACCCATAACCCAATCGCCATTTTCGGGGAAGCGCTGTTCGATCAATTTCCGGACGGCCAGCAAATATTGGGCGGTGCGCCGTTTAACGTGGCTTGGCATCTTCAGGCTTTTAATCAGCGGCCATGCTTTATCAGCCGGGTAGGGCATGATTCTAAAGGCGATAAAATCAGGCAAGCCATGCTGGCTTGGGGCATGGCTGTCGACAACCTGAGCAGCGATCCTGATCACCCAACCGGAACGGTGCAGGTGACTATCGACGATGGCGAACCCAGCTATGAGATCTTAGCCGGACAGGCCTATGATTTTATTGCCGCGCCGCCGGATAGCGGCCGGAACTATGATGTTATTTATCACGGCACTTTGGCTTTACGGAACGGTGTGTCGGAGCAGGCGTTGCAGGAGTTGACTGCGCGCCATTGCGGCAAGATTTTTATCGATGTCAACTTGAGAGCGCCCTGGTGGCAAAAAGAAGCGGTCAAGCGCTGGATCGGTAAAGCGCACTGGGCCAAGCTGAATCATGATGAATTAATGCATTTGGCGCTACCGCAAGCTACCTTGCAGGAGACGATGCGTCTGTTCCTAGCGCAGCATGAGTTGGAGGCTCTGGTGGTCACTTGCGGCAGCCGGGGGGCGCTGGCAGTCAACCAGGCCGGGGAAAAGATTGAAGTTGCGCCGACGGCTGATTTGGCGGTAGTGGATACCGTCGGAGCCGGCGATGCGTTTGCAGCGGTTTTGCTGCTGGGCATGCAGCAGCGCTGGCCGTTGCAACTGACCATGGAGCGAGCACAATCGTTCGCGTCCGCTTTAGTAACTAAAAGGGGCGCTACGGTTCAGGATTTGAGTTTTTATCGGCCGTTTATAGACGCCTGGAATCTTGATTAATCTAAATGATGAACATGAATACGATCAAAAAATTAGTTTTTCTTTTGCTGCTGTCGAGCTTTATGCCCGGCAACGTTTTTGCTGCGCAGATTGGCGTGTCGTTCGACCGTAATCCGGTTAGCCTGGATGAGTCTTTCCAGATCATTTTTACCGCCAACGATACGCCGGACAGTGATCCGGATTTCAGCCCGTTGGAGCAGGATTTTGAGATACTCGGGCAAAGCCAGAGCAGCAACTCGTCCTGGATCAACGGACGCTCCAGCAAGACCATACAGTGGACGCTCAATGTAATGGCCAAACATGCGGGCAGTCTGGTTGTCCCGGCGGTGAAATTCGGCGTTGATGAAAGCCAGTCTTCAAGCATTATGGTGACTCAGGCGGCGGCCAATAAAGCCATCAAAACCGACGATGATTTGTTTCTGGAGGTTGAAGCGAATCCGCAAAGTCCCTTTGTACAATCCCAAGTTCTCTATACGGTGCGTTTGTACAGGCGGGTCGACATCGCCCAGGCGGCTTTGAATGAACCGGAGCTGAGTGATGCAGTAATTGAAAAGCTGGGCGATGACAGTAATTACAACACCCAGATCAACGGCGTTAATTACTTGGTCACAGAGCGCAAGTATGCGATTTTCCCGCAAAAAAGCGGTGCTTTAACCATCAAGCCCTTGGTACTGACGGCCGAGGTTATGGCAAGCAGCCGCCCGAATTTTAACGGCTTTTTCAATTCTCAGATGACCAAAACCAGGAAAATTTCCTCTAAATCGGTGACGCTGGATGTAAAGCCCGCTCCCGCGACTTTTACCGGCCAGCACTGGCTTTCCGCGGAACAACTGGTGTTAAAGGAAGAATGGTCGGGCGATAACCAGCAAATGAAAGTCGGCGAACCTTTGACCAGGACCTTGACGCTATTGGCAAAAGGCACGACAGTCGGTCAGTTGCCCGAATTGAATGCCGGCAAGATCGATGCTCAGCTGAAAACCTATCCTGATCAGCCGGTATTGCGCGAACAGAAAAAACCGGAAGGCTTGATCGCTTTTAGGGAAGAAAAAATCGCCATCATCCCGTCAAAAGCGGGTTTTTATAAATTGCCGGCGATAGAAATTCCCTGGTTTAACAGCCAAAGCCAAAAAATGGAAATAGCCAAAATCCCGGAAACTACGATCACAGCGCTTGAGGCGGCAGGAGCTCTGCCGGACATGGCAGCTCCCGCGGCTTCGACGCCGGTGGAACAGCCACAAAAAGCTGAGCAATCCACGCCGATTATCACCCGGCCGCAACAACAAAATACCTGGTTTTGGGTGGCTTTATTCTTGGGGGCAGGGTGGCTGGCGACACTGGCTTATTTCCTGATTAAGCGCCCCGTTAAAAAGCCGGTTGCGGAAAAAAGCGCTGCGGAAATACGTTTGGAAGATAGCATCAAGCATCTGAAAAAAGCTTGTGCCAATAACAATGCTACAGCCGCTAAGGATGCTTTGCTGGCTTGGGGCCGTCAAAAATACGGCGTAGCCAGCCTGGGCGCTGTGGCTGAGCTTAGCGATGCAAGGCTAAGGGATGAAATTTTGCATTTGAACCAGATTTTGTACGGCAAGGAAGCCGGGCAGTGGCAGGGCAAAAAGCTGTTTCAGGCGTTTGTTGAAAATAAAGCCAGGGAAAAAATAGCGGTTACGGACGATGGTAAGTTGGAGCCGCTTTATCGGTTGTGATGTAGGGGTTGGCCTTGTGCCTGCCCATTGGGCTAAGGGCAACCACAAGGGATTGCCCCTACAGCGCCTTAAAGTATTCCAACGCCATAAACAGCGCTGCAATTGAACGGGCTTCGGTGCATTCACCTGTGGCCAACAATTCATTGATGCGGCTTAATTTCCACGGCACAACTTCCAATTCTTCAGGCTCATCGCCTTCCAGTTTTTCGGCGTACAAATCCTGGGCAATGATCACCTCGGTCATGTGTTCCAGATAGGAAGGTGCGATCGAAAAAGAGCTCAGGTGGTGTAGGCTTCTGGCGCCAAAGCCGATTTCTTCTTTAAGTTCGCGGTTTGCGGCCTCCAGGAAGGACTCACCGGCGTCGGTTTTGCCCTTGGGCAAACCCAGCTCATAACGATGCACACCGGCGGAATATTCCCTGATTAACAATACCGTTTCGGCATCCAGCATTGGCACAATCAGCACGGCTCCGCCGGAGCCACTTCGAGCCAAGCGTTCGTAGTTGCGCTGTTCGCCATTGCTAAACTCGATATCCAGCGATTCAATGCGAAACAGTCGGCTGGTCGCAATAATGGTTTTGTTACGGATGGTTGGTTTTTCAGCCATTATGGTATTTTAATAATAATTTTTACAAATATAACGCACTCTCATGATCGATTGGAAAAAAATTGATACCGTTTTGCTGGATATGGACGGGACCCTGCTGGATTTGAATTTTGATAACCATTTCTGGAAAGAATTTGTGCCGCTAAAATTTGCCGAAAAACAGGGCTTGTCGATAGACGCTGCAAAGCGGCAGTTGGAGCCGCGTTTCAAGAGCATGGAAGGTAAGCTGGAGTGGTATTGCCTGGATTATTGGAGCGATGCTTTAGAACTGGACATTGCCGGATTGAAAACAGAAATTTCAGGGTTAATCTCGGTATTGCCGCATGTCACGGAGTTTCTGGAAAAAGCGCATCAATCGCCGAAAAAAATCTATTTAGTCACTAATGCACACCGAGGCAGCTTGGGACTTAAGATGGAAAAAACTTGTCTACATGAATTTTTCGACGAGGTCATCAGCTCCCATGATTTAGGTTTCCCGAAAGAACATGCTGATTTTTGGCGGTTGCTGCAACAGCGGCTGCCGTTTGAAAAGCAAACCGCGCTGTTGATTGATGACAGTGTGGCGGTATTGAATGCTGCCAAGCAGTTCGGCATCGCTCACTTAATTTCGGTGAGCAAACCTGATACCAAACAGCCGAAAAGGCTAATAGCCGGTTATCCGGCTATTGAGGATTTTCGGGAGCTAATGGCTGGGCTTTAGGTTCCCGTTTTTTATTTTGAGCAGGACGTTTTCCCTGATATTCGGTTTTGGGTTTTCTGGGTCTTCTTTCCGGCTCGATGACTTCTGCTAAAAGTCCATCTGTGATCGGCAAAATCGGAATCTTTTGCTCGATATACTCTTCAATATCCGGCATTGAGTAAGCATATTCCTCACAGATAAAACTGATCGCGACGCCGCTGGCGCCGAAGCGAGCAGTACGGCCGATTCTATGGACATAATCTTCCACATCCTGCGGCAAGTCGTAATTGAACACGTGGGAAACATCGGCAATATGCAAGCCCCTGGCCGCGACATCGGTCGCAATTAACAGAGTGATTTTGTTTTCCTGGAAATCGCTCAGCAAGCGCTGGCGCTTATCCTGCGGCACATCACCGCTCAGTGCGGCGGTTTTATAGCCGTTAGCATTCAGTATGTCTTCGAGCTGTTCCGCACAACGTTTGGTATTAACAAAAATAATGCTGCGTTGAGGTTTATGCCGGTTCAAAATGCCGACCAATAACGGAACTTTTTGCTCATTCGATGGGCAAAATGCGCTTTGCTGGATGGCTTTGGAGGTGACTTCTTCGGTCTCGATGCGAATCAAAACCGGATTGTTCATATGCTCATAAGCCAGCTCGGTCACTTTATAAGATAACGTTGCCGAAAACAGCATGTTCAAGCGTTGCTCCGGTGGCGGCATGCGGCGCAATAAATAGCGGATGTCTTTAATAAAGCCCAAGTCGAACATGCGGTCGGCTTCATCCATCACCGTGACTTTCACGTTATCCAAAGTGAAGGCATTTTGCTTGTAAAAGTCGATGATGCGGCCGGGCGTGCCGATGATGATATCAACGTTGGACTTTAGGCTATCCAATTGCTTTTGATAGTCGGTGCCGCCGTAAATCAGGGCCATTTTAAAAGGAAGGTGTTTGCCCAGTTGCAGCGCATCCTTATGGATCTGAATAGCCAGCTCACGGGTTGGCGCGAGAATGATGGCCCTGGGATTCTTAACCTTTTTGCTTATGGCGACGGCTTTTGGCTCGGGGCTTTCTCCATCGACAGCATCCGCATCAGTTTTATCTTCTGCATCGTCGATTTCGGCATCATTAATTAAATACTGAAAAGTAGCCAGCAAAAAAGTGGCGGTTTTGCCGGTTCCGGTTTGAGCCTGTCCCGCAATATCCTTGCCCCGTAACAATAAGGGTAGGGCTTTTCTTTGGATCGGGGTGCAGTGGTTAAAGCCGGCGTCTTTTAAGCTGCGTAAGATAGAATCAGACAATTCAAGATTGCTGAAGCGGATTTCTGTTAAATGTGTATTGTTCATAGACTATAGGATAACGTAAAAATCAAATCAGCTGAAATTGATTGACTCCCGGCTTTATCCCTCCTATAGTTTTGATTTTTAACAATTGGAGAAATAAAGTGAGCGATTCAGTCCTTCATGTAAGCGATAGTGAGTTTAACGAAACTGTTCTTAAAGCTGCGGGTCCCGTCCTGGTTGACTATTGGGCTGAATGGTGCGGACCTTGCAAAATGATTGCACCGATTCTGGATGATATTGCAAACGAATACGCCGGCAAGCTGACCGTTGTAAAATTGAATATAGACGAAAATCCGGACACGCCTCAACACTATGGTGTACGCGGCATCCCAACATTGATGCTGTTCAAGGACGGCGAAGTGGAAGCGACTAAAGTGGGCGCCTTGTCAAAGTCAGAACTTGCCAAGTTTATTGACAGCAACATTTAAACTTATCACCCAATTATTTAGATCAAGCTCAGATTTGGCTCAGGCCTGTCACAAAAGGTTGGACGGGGCTGAGTACTTGAGTTAAACTTATGCGGTGCGATAATCATGCGCACCCAATCATATCGTCCGACTACATCCCTGAATTATTCCTGTCCTAGTAGTTGCGGTTTAACACCGTATGTACTTTTCCTTGAGTTTCTTTTATATGAATCTAACTGAGTTAAAACTAAAACAAATAAGTGAAGTTATTGAAATCGCCGAGTCCCTCGGGCTTGAAAACGTTGCCCGGTCACGAAAGCAGGATTTGATCTTCGCTATCTTGAAAAAACAGGCAAAGGCTGGCGACGATATATCAGGCGACGGCGTTCTGGAAATTTTACAAGATGGTTTTGGTTTTTTACGTACACCCGGTTGCTCCTATTTAGCAGGACCTGATGATATTTATGTTTCACCCAGCCAAATCAGACGATTTTCTTTAAAGACCGGCGATACGATCAGTGGAAAGATAAGACCTCCGAAAGACAACGAACGTTATTTCGCAATGCTCAAGGTTGACCAGATCAATTTTGAGCCCCCCGAAAATACCAAAAACAAAATCACCTTCTCCAACCTGACTCCGCTATTTGCAAAACAACGATTCGTCCTTGAACGGGGCAATGGCACCAGCGAAGATTTAACCGGCCGCATCATCGATTTAATAGCACCTATCGGCAAAGGCCAGCGCGGCTTGATCGTATCGCCGCCTAAAGCCGGTAAAACCATGATCCTGCAAAGCCTGGCGCAGGCGATTGCGGAGCAGAATCCTGAATGTTATCTGATTGTTTTGCTGATCGATGAACGTCCGGAAGAAGTAACGGAAATGGAGCGATGCGTTCGCGGCGAAGTTATTTCCAGTACCTTCGATGAGCCGGCAACCCGGCACGTACAGGTTGCAGAAATGGTGATCGAAAAAGCCCGTCGCCTGGTTGAACACAAACACGACGTGGTCATTTTGTTAGACTCGATCACCCGTTTGGCCCGAGCTTATAACACCGTCGTACCTTCGTCGGGCAAAATCTTAACCGGCGGTGTCGATGCCAATGCTCTCGAAAAACCGAAACGCTTTTTCGGTGCGGCACGGAATATCGAAGAAGGCGGCAGCTTGACGATTATTGCCACTGCACTGGTTGATACCGGTTCAAGAATGGATGAGGTCATCTACGAGGAATTCAAAGGTACCGGCAACATGGAGTTGCATCTGGATCGCAAAATTGCCGAGAAAAGAATTTATCCGGCGATTAACATCAATCGTTCCGGCACGCGTCGTGAAGAGTATCTGGTCGATCCCGATACCCTGCAAAAAACCTGGATTTTGCGTAAGATTCTTCAGCCGATGGATGAAACCGCAGCATCAGAATTTTTGATCGGAAAGCTCAAAGATTTTAAAACAAATGCAGAGTTTTTTGAGTCGATGAAGCGCTAGTTTTTAAAACAGATTCACCAGCGCTTGTAGCTAATAGGCGGTTTCGCGATTGAGACTGTGAAAGTATTCTGTTTAAGAGACTCACCACAGAGAACACAGACGACTGCAGGGATGCAGGAGGTAGAGCAATGCAGGAGCAATTGCCGAGAACACGGAGTTTTTAATACATTGAATCAACACGGTTATTTTCTCCGTGTCCTTCGTGTTCTCTGTGGTAAATAATCCTTTCAGCCTGATTTGGATAATACTTTCACAGTCTCGATTGCAAGCCGCCAACATTCTAGAAGTTATGGTGGATTGCCTATCGGCGAATCCAACTTACAAGCTAATAATCAGCCTTTTGGCGGCACATAGCCTTCCGGCATCTCGTTGTTGCCTTCGAACAGGAATTTATTTCGTTCTTCCGCTAGAAACGCCCGGGTTTTCGGGTCAAAGCTGGCTAATCTTCCCTCATTAATCAGCATGGTTTGCTTGGCTAACCACTCATTCCAGGCTTGTTTGGATACCTTCTCGAATATTTCCTGGCCTTTGGGACCCGGAAACGGCGGTGCATCCAGGCCTTCGGCTTCGATTCCCAATTTTACGCATTTAACCATTCTAGTCATGTTGTTCCTTTATCTGATTGTTGAGCAGCTGCTTGATCGGCGCGGCTAAGCCAAGCTTATTAACTTGTTCGGCTTTATACCAGACAGTTCGATCGGCTTCCATCACAAAATTTATAGGGTTATCGGACTGAATCAGCAGCGGCGTATAGTCCAGATGATAATGGGAAAAGGTATGCCGCCGGGTTGCCAGTATCTGCTGGTCGGCTATATGAATATTCCGGGCCAGACACCAGTCGCAAGCTTCGGTAATGCTGTCGAATTCCGGCAGACTCCATAGGCCGCCCCAGATGCCGGTTGGAGGTCTTTTTTCCAGCAAAATCCGCTTCTCGGCATTGCTCAGCAATAACAGGGTCACTTGTTTGACCGACAAGGTCTTGGCAGGTTTCGGCGTTGGGTATGCCGATACGTTATTTTCGCGTCTGGCCAGGCATTCGGCATTGAGCGGACAGGCTTCGCAAGCAGGCTTGCTGCGGGTACAGACGGTCGCGCCCAGGTCCATCATGGCCTGGGTATAATCCGCAACCCGGGCTATCGGGGTCAGCTTGGCACTGAGCGCCCACAGTTCCTTGTTGACGACGCTGTTGCCGGGCCAGCCGGAAACGGCTCTAAATCGGGCGAGTACCCTTTTAACATTGCCATCAAGAATCGGGTGGCTTTTATTAAAAGCGATGCTCAATATCGCCCCCGCGGTTGACAAGCCGATGCCGGGCAATGCGGTTAGTTCATCCAGCGTATCGGGAAAACGGCCCCGTTCGGCAATAAGTTGCGCAGTTTTGTGCAGGTTGCGGGCACGCGCGTAGTAGCCCAGTCCAGACCAAAGATGCAAGACCTCATCGACAGGCGCTCTCGCCAAACTTTCTATATCAAGGAACTTTTCTATAAAAGTATTGAAATAGGGGATAACAGTAGTGACTTGGGTTTGCTGCAACATGGTTTCCGAGAGCCACACACGGTAAGGTGTCAGGTCTTTTTGCCAGGGCAGGTCTTTGCGGCCGTGTTGATCGAACCAAGCCAGGATATTGCATTGAAAAGCGGATGGACTCATGGAAGGGGAAGGGCTTATGCCGCCGTTACTTTAAAAAATTTTTCAACAGGTCGCCAACGCCGGAGCCTAATTTCTTGTCGATTTTATTGATCAGTTTTTCGACCTTGGCTTTGTTTTTATCGGTTAATAATGAGGCTAAGTCTACGGTATAGAGCGGCTTGTCGAGTGTTCCGGCAACATTAATCGCTACGGCGCCTTTAACTTGTTCGGGCTCAGTGGCAGCCGCCTTTGTATCGAGCAATTTGGCGTCGATTTTATAGTCTACGGCTTCAGAGATCAGGTTTACGTTGCCTTTGCCATCGACCCGCAATCTGGAGGATTTGGCAACAAGGTCGTTATTCTGGATCAGACCGTTAGCGATCGTGGCGGTGCCGGTCATTTCCGAAAACAGCGTTTGATCATTTGCATTGTCTGAAGGCAAGGAAGAGCCTTTGATAAGCGCTTTGCCTTCATCGATGATTTTTTGCAGATTAAAACCTTTGACCGCACCGTCCTTGAACAAGAAACTTAACTGGCCGTTAAGCGATGTTTTTAATTCCTTGGTTTTATGGCCTTGTCCTTGCAGTTGTGCGGATGCGTTAACAAGACCGCTTATGGGGGCTTCTCCCCGGTAGTCTTTCAGTAACGGCTCAATTTGTACATGATCAATTTTTTCGTTCACTGCCAGCACCGGCTTATCGCCATGCGTATTCAGACTAAGATCACCGGAATAGCTGCCTTGGTAAAATTGCTTAACCGTTTGCTGCGTGGTAAATATGCCTTCCTTGCTGCTCAGGTTTATACGGATATCCTGCATTGCCAGATCGTTGACCTTCAGTTTGCCGGCCGAAACAGTGCCATCGGCATTGAGCTTTCTCAAGGTTTCAACAGGCAGGGCGGACAGGCCCGCAGCCAATAAAACGGCAGGGCTGGCGATGGGCTTGGATGCTTTATTACGGGGGGATAAATAACGATCGATATCAAGCGCATCAATGCCCAGGTTAAAACCGATAATCGAACCGCTAAAGCTTTTTATAGTGATAGCGCCTGTAATCCGGGTATCGTCCAGCGTTAGCGCCAGGTTTTGCAGATCAGCCGAATCGCCTGTCACGGCCACATCAGCTTGGGCGGAAAACATGGTTAAGGCATTGGCATCCTGCATTGCCGGCAGGGTGATTGCCAATTGTTGCATAACTTTGGTGGGACTAAACGGTGCAATAGTAACAGCCCCCTGAAAAGAAGGATTATCTTTAATAGAGGCGCCTGTCATTTCGGCGGCGGCAAGCGATACGTCACCCGATTTAAGCTGCAGCCCGGAAATTTTGGCCGTTTGCTGGTTAAAATCCAGTACTGCATCGGCGATGGCCAGCGCCGTTGATAACGATTGGCCGGGTATGGCTTCGCCCGATGATGTAACTTGCAAGTCACTATGATGTAACGCAAAAGCATCGAATTTTTCATTAACGGTTAATTCGGTGTTGAGCTTGATGGCATGGCTTAACGTGGATCCGCTTTTCAATGCGGACATTGACGCAACCAGGGTAGCCGGCTCTTCAAAGACGAATTTATCGGCATTCAGGTTAAGGTCTGTTATTTCGATATGATTTTCATTTTTCAGGTCGTCCCAGTTAATTCGGGCATTTTCAATAGTCATGCCGCCGATGGAAAAAGTCGTCTGATCGGGTACTGGTTGGACATCCGTCTTATCGGCGACAGCGGCAGGGGGGAGCTTGGGGGCAGAAGCAATCAGATCATCCCAGTTAGTGATACCTTGTTTATTCCGGGCAAGATTTAAAAGCGTGCCTTTTAATACGATGTGGCTGATTTCTACTTTTTTCGATAATAGCGGCAATAATCGTACGCCTATATTGCCTTCTTCAATGGTGACAAAAGGGCGGTCTTGAAACCCGGGCGCATTGCTCAGGGCAATTTTTTCTGTTGAAATACCGGCCCAAGGGAACAGCAAGAGTTTTAATTCACCGTCCAGCGTCAGTTCTCGGCCGGTTTTGTCTTTAACTGCGGCGATAATTTCAGATTTAAAATCGTTGGGATTGACGACGAATGGCAGAATGGAGACGACAGCTATCAGCAGCAAAACCATTGCGGCAAGTGTCGATAGGATGATTTTAAACGGTTTGCCCATAATGTTCCCCTTGCGTAAAAAATGTAATGACGATCAATTATGGAAATGATTATCTACTTATAACAGCTGTTGCCAGTTAAACGCTAATTGGATAAAGTCCAAGTTAGTAACTATTTATTATAATGAAAATGAGGTGTCAAAATGTTGCATTTAGCTAAATTTGCTGGAATTGCAGTTCTTGTATGGTTTTATTTGTCCGCAAAGGAAAACGGTGCGTCACCTATTAATTGGGCTATTACCGGGTTGATTGGCTATTGGATCACGTGGTGGGCGGTTAAGTTGACGGTGGTTTCCGCTTTATTAGGCGTAGTCGCTAAAAACCCTACTGGAACTTTTTTGCTTCTGCAAATACCGGCGCTATGCGCAATCGGCGCGGCTTTTTTGATCAGAAAGAAATTATTGGCGGATGTTGCCGAAAATGATTAAACAGAGCTTCCGCTAGAAGGCCAAAGGCCTCATGAGGCTTAGGTGATGGAACAAATATATGATATCGCCATCCTAATCCCAGTGACCATGAGAATTTGCTCATGCTCAGCTGGTTAGGTTAAAGTTAGATTAAAGTAATAAGCTATAGTCAAGCTATGTGCTAATGTTCTTGTTCGTCAATTTAGATTTAAAAGTTGACCGTATGAGGCATTCAGCGCAATGGCAAGTTCCCTGGGTAAGTAATCGTACTCATTGAGTGAAGAAACTGCCTTCTCTATATTGAGAACTGTTGAGCAACAGGCTGACCCTTAGACTGATTGGCAACAAGATTTCGGATTTTCATAAAAAACGCAAATACACCCTCGGCAAGCATTTTGTCGAGAAAAGTAGCTATCATATCAGGCATATTGAATGATTTTAGTAACAGGCGGTGCCGGGTTTATCGGTGCCAATTTTGTATTGGATTGGTTGGCGCAGTCCGATGAAACGGTTATCAACCTTGATGAACTGACCTATGCAGGCAATCGCGAGAATCTTGCCTCACTGGCAGAAGATCAGCGGCATATCTTCGTGCAAGGCAACATCGGCGACTCTGATCGGGTGACCCATTTACTAGCTCAGCATCAACCCAGAGCAGTCATCAATTTTGCGGCCGAGAGCCATGTCGACCGTTCCATTCACGGCCCGGAGGATTTCATCCAGACCAACATTGTCGGAACCTTCCGCTTGCTGGAAGCGGTGCGCGCCTACTGGCATAACCTGCCAGTTGAAGCCCGGCAAAACTTTCGTTTCCTGCATGTGTCCACCGATGAAGTCTATGGCTCCCTTGTTAAAGACGCGCCGGCATTTACCGAAAACCACCGTTACGAGCCGAACAGTCCTTACTCGGCCAGCAAAGCCGCCAGCGACCATTTGGTGCGCGCTTATCATCACACTTACGGCTTGCCGGTGCTCACCACCAACTGCTCCAACAATTACGGCCCGTATCATTTTCCGGAAAAGCTGATCCCGCTGATGATCGTTAACGCGCTCGCAGGCAAGCCCTTGCCGGTGTATGGCGATGGCCAGCAAATCAGGGACTGGCTCTACGTCAAAGACCATTGCAGCGCCATTCGCCGCGTACTGGAAGCAGGCAAAATCGGCGAGGTCTACAACGTTGGCGGCTGGAACGAAAAGCCCAACATCGATATCGTCCACACGGTTTGCGCGCTGCTTGACGAGCTGCGCACCAGAGAAGACGGCAAGAGCTATCGCGAACAAATTACCTATGTCACGGACCGCCCCGGCCACGATCGCCGTTATGCCATTGACGCCAGCAAGATAGAGCGTGAGCTCGGCTGGAAACCGGCCGAAACCTTCGATACCGGTATCCGCAAAACCGTGCAGTGGTATCTGGAAAACCAGGACTGGGTCAGCAACGTGCAATCCGGCGCTTACCGCGAATGGGTTGAAAAGCATTACACCGGGCGTGCCGCATGATCAATAGGTTGGGAACCTATTTATACGGCGCAGCCGCCCGCAGGGTGTCGGGCAGGGATAGCTCGACATGGCCAATAGGTTGGGAACCTATTTGCACGGCGCAGCCGCCCGCAGGGTGTCGGGCAGGGATAGCTCGACATGGCCAATAGGTTGGGAACCTATTTGCACGGCGCAGCCGCCCGCAGGGTGTTGGGCAGGGATAGCTCGACATGACCAATAGGTTGGGAATGTATTTGCACGGCGCAGCCGCCCGCAGGGTGTCGGGCAGGATAGCTCGACATGAAAAATACGTTGGGAACGTATTTGCACGGCGTAGCCGCCCGCAGGGTGTCGAGCAGGATAGCTCGACATGAAAATCCTCCTGTTCGGCAAAAATGGCCAAGTCGGTTGGGAGCTGCAGCGCAGCCTTGCGCCTCTGGGTGAGGTGGTGGCACTGGGGTCTGACAGCCGGAATTTGTGCGGCGATTTCACTCATCTGGATGGCATCGTCGAAACCGTTCGCACGATCGCCCCGGATGTCATTGTCAATGCTGCAGCCTATACCGCCGTTGACAAAGCCGAGAGCGAACCCGATCTGTCTCTGACTATCAATGCTTTAGCTCCCGGACTGTTAGCCCAGGAAGCCAAGCGGAGCGGCGCATGGCTGATCCACTACTCCACCGATTACGTGTTTGACGGCAGCGGCAGTAAGCCGTGGCTGGAAACCGACCCGGTCGCCCCGTTGAGCGTCTACGGCAAAACCAAATTGGCCGGCGAACAGGCCATTCGCGCCACGGACTGCCAACATCTGATCTTTCGCACCAGCTGGGTTTATGGCGCGCGGGGCGGTAACTTTGCCAAAACCATGTTGCGGCTGGCGGGGGAGAGAGACCGGCTGACCGTCATTAACGACCAGATTGGCGCGCCGACCGGTGCCGATCTGCTGGCGGATGTCACCGCTCATGCCCTTCGTGTGGCGTTGCAGCGTCCGGAGGTCAGCGGGCTGTATCATCTCGCGGCCGGCGGCCACACCTCCTGGCACGACTACGCCCGTTTTGTCATTGAGTTTGCCCGCCAAGCGGGTATGAACATCCAGGTTGCGCCCGAAGCCATCCAGCCGGTGCCGACCAGCGCCTTTCCCTTGCCGGCCCCGCGCCCGAAAAACTCGCGGCTGGCTACCTGCAAAGTGCAGAACACGTTCAGCCTCAATCTGCCCCCTTGGCAAAGCGGCATGACTCGTATGCTGACTGAAATTCTTGAGAAGACATTATGACCCAACGCAAAGGCATTATTCTCGCCGGCGGCTCCGGCACCCGGCTTTACCCGGTGACCCAAGTCGTCTCCAAACAACTGCTGCCGATTTACGACAAACCGATGATCTACTACCCGCTCAGCACGCTGATGTTGGCGGGCATTCGGGACATCCTGATCATCTCCACCCCGCAGGATTTGCCGCGCTTTGAGCAATTGCTGGGTGACGGCAGCGGCTGGGGCCTTAACCTGCACTACGCCGTGCAGCCTAGTCCGGACGGCTTGGCCCAAGCTTTTATCATCGGCAAAGATTTCATTGGCGATTCCCCCAGCGCTTTAGTGTTGGGCGACAATATTTTCTATGGCCATGACCTGCCTATCCAGCTTGAGCAAGCCATGGCGCGCCAACAAGGCTCAACCGTTTTTGCCTATCACGTGCAAGATCCTGAACGCTATGGCGTCGTGGCTTTCGATGCGCAGGGCCTTGCCACCAGTCTGGAAGAAAAGCCGGTAAAACCCAAGAGCCACTATGCGGTCACCGGGCTGTATTTTTATGATAATCAGGTCGTCGAGCTGGCCGCCAGCCTGAAACCGTCTGCTCGGGGCGAGTTGGAGATTACTGACATTAACCGTATTTACCTTGAACGCAACCTGCTCAATGTGGAAATTATGGGGCGGGGTTACGCCTGGCTCGATACCGGCACCCACGAGAGCCTGATCGAGGCCAGCAATTTCATCGAGACCATCGAGCACCGGCAAGGCTTGAAAGTCGCGTGCCCGGAAGAAATTGCCTACCGCAAAGGTTTTATCGATGCCGAGCAACTGGAAAAATTGGCGCAGCCGCTGGCTAAAAACGGCTACGGGCAATACCTGCAACGCTTACTGAAAGAAGAGGAGCATTTGTGAACGTTATCCCCACGGCCATTCCCGACGTCGCTATCATCGAACCCAACGTGTTCGGCGATGAGCGCGGCTTCTTTTTTGAAAGTTTCAACCGTCGTCAATTTGCCGAGCTTACCGGGCATGACGTCGATTTCGTGCAGGATAATCATTCACGTTCTGTGAAAAATGTGCTGCGCGGCCTGCACTATCAGATACAGCAACCCCAAGGCAAACTGGTACGCGTGGTGCAGGGGGCGGTACTCGATGTGGCGGTGGATATCAGGAAAGGTTCGCCGACTTTTGGACAGCATGTTGCAAAAGAGCTTTCCGCTGAAAACAAACGCATGTTATGGATACCCGAGGGCTTTGCTCACGGTTTCCTGGTGCTTTCCGACACGGCCGAGTTCCTTTATAAGACCACCGATTATTGGCGTCCGGAATTCGAGCGCTGCATTGCCTGGAATGACCCGACGTTGGCTATAAACTGGCCAATGCAAATAACGCCGGCACTATCCGCAAAGGATGCGCAAGGCATGAGTTTGCAACAAGCGGAATTGTTTGAATGATGTGACCGGCCATTTACGCAGATGACACCGGTTTTGAGTCTTGCTGTAACAAGTTCTTATAGGCAATAGCTCCAAACTCAAGTACAAGGTCCGGAAGTAACTACATCAAGCTTACGAATTTGCCTGTAAAACCCATTGGCCGGCAAAGCGACCGCGAGTTACAAGCATAATTTAACTTGTAGCGACATGATTAAATCCGACTAATCTCAACAACCTCTTCGTTTCCAATGCGAATAGAAAACACGCAATCATTCGGCTTTTAGTTTCAGAAAATCTTGTTCTATTCTGCGATTATGTTGAGAATGTTGACAGATTATTACAATCCCTCATAACACCATGAACCAAAAACAACGCTTGGAAATCTTTGATCGGCTGGCTGCGGCGATACCTGATCCGACCACGGAACTAAACTATGCCACTCCTTTTGAATTATTAATTGCGGTCGTTTTATCGGCACAGGCGACCGATAAAGGCGTCAATAAAGCCACAGCCAAATTATTTCCCGTTGCCAACACGCCTAGTGATATTTTGGCACTGGGTGAGGCAGGGTTGAAAGAATACATCAAGACCATCGGACTATTTAATAGCAAAGCAGCCCATATCATCACGCTTTGCCAGCAGTTGCTTGATAAACATAACGGACAAGTGCCGCAAACGCGGGAAGAACTGGAGGCGCTGGCAGGCGTCGGCAGAAAAACCGCTAATGTCATACTGAATACCGCTTTTGGGCAGCATACCATTGCGGTAGATACGCATATCTTCCGGGTTGCCAATCGTACCGGCCTTGCGCCAGGAAAAAATGTGTTGGAGGTGGAGCGGAAATTGGAAAAATGCGTGCCTAAAAAGCATATAAAGGATGCGCATCATTTGCTGATTCTGCATGGCCGCTACACCTGCATTGCCAGAAAGCCGCGTTGCCCAAGTTGTGTCATTGAAGATTTGTGCGAGTATCAGTATAAAACCGACTACCAGGATGAGGATACTATAAGGGAAGCCAAGCCGGTAAGCTGACGGAATTTAAGGAAGATAAGGAATTCATTTTTTATTCATTCGATTTTGATATGATGAGCGCATTCGATGCGTTTTGCGTATCGATTCATCTCCCGGCTTAACAGCCGGGAACGAAGTGAAGCTGAATATTTTTTATCTCAACACACTGGAGTTAACATGAAAAAAATTAATAAAACACCTCTAGCTGCTGCAATGGGTGCTGCCGTTCTGTCTACTTTCGCTGCAACTGCGGCTAATGCCGAAGCCAATCCTTTTGGAATGACTGAATTATCGAACGGTTATATGCAAGTTGCAGAAGCTGATAAAGCGGGTGAAATGGCATGCGGCGCGGCAATGGGTGGCATGCAAAAACCTAAGGCGGCGGAAGGCGCATGTGCAGGCAACAAACCTGCGCCGGCTAAAGCGGCTGAAGGCAAATGCGGTGAAGGCATGTGCGGCGCGATGATGCAAGGCGGCAAAATGAAACCAGGTATGGAAGCATCTTGCGGCGCAATGATGAAAGGCAAAGAAGGTTCTTGCGGCAATATGTCTAAAGACGCAACCGACAACAAGCCTAAAGACGCCACCGGCAAATAAGCCTAAGCGTGTTAGTACAGGGAGGGCATGGTTATCATGCCCTCCAGTTCTTATCAAGTCACAGCAAGGTGTTCTTATGGACACAACCCAAAATCTCGTTCACGGCGCCGGTTTAGGTCTTAGGCGGTCATTTCTAAGTCAGATTGTTGAATCCCCCCCCGAAGAAGTCGGCTTTTATGAAGTCGCGCCGGAAAACTGGATCACCATCGGCGGAAAATTCGGCAAGCAATTTCGCGCGATGACCGAGCGTTTCGATTTTGTCTGCCACGGTTTGTCGCTGTCGATCGGTAGTACCGATCCGCTCGATGAAAAATTCGTCCGTGAAGTCAAACAGTTCATGACCGAGCACCAGATCAAATTCTATAGCGAACATTTAAGTTATTGCAGCAAAGGCGGGCATTTGTACGACCTGATGCCGATCCCGTTTACTTCGGAAGCGGTCACTCACGTTGCCGGCCGGATTAAGCGCGTGCAGGATATTCTGGAGCAAAAGATCGCCATCGAAAACGTGTCCTATTATGCCGCTCCCGGTCAGGAAATGGCCGAGATCGATTTTTTCAATGCCGTTATCGAAGAAGCAGACTGCGATGTGCTGATCGACATTAACAATATTTACGTCAACAGCGTTAACCACGGCTACGATGCCGAAGCATTCCTAAAGGCCATGCCCGGACACCGCATCGCTTACGCGCATATCGCCGGGCATTATGTCGAGGCGGAAGATTTCCTGGTCGACACCCACGGAGCCGAGGTGATCGATCCGGTCTGGAAACTGCTGGGCAAAGCTTATGAGCTTTACGGCGTGTTTCCAACATTGCTGGAACGGGATTTCAATATTCCCCCGATGGACGAATTAATCAAGGAAGTGAACACCATCAGCGCGATACAAAAAGCCTGGGGAGCCCAGCATGCGCAGCAATTCGCTTGAGGCCGGCATGAGTAACGATTTTAAAGCCAAACAGCTTGAGTTTGCAGCCTATATCAGGGATCCGGAAAATAACCCGCCGCCTGCCGACGTAAAGCCGCAACGCATGGCGATGTATCGTGAGCTGTTTTTCAACAATATCGACAGCTTTTTGTCAGTCAATTTTCCGGTATTGCGGACCCTATTAAATGACCGGCAATGGTTTGAGTTGGGGCAGGACTTTTTTGCCAAGCATGCCAGCCAATCGCCGCATTTTTCGGAAATTCCGGAAGAGTTTCTGGATTATCTTCAAAATGAGCGGAACAATTCGGAAGATTTCCCGTTCATGCTGGAGCTGGCGCATTACGAATGGGTGGAAATGGCTTTATCGATCGCCAAGGAAACCGTGCCTGCTAATCCACAAAACCTGGATAATCTGCTTGACCAGCCTATCCGCTTGTCGCCTTTGGCTTGGTCGCTGGCTTATCAATACCCGGTTCAGAAAATATCGCCCGTTTTTTTACCTGAAACGGCACCGGAACTGGCTACCTTCCTGGTTGTTTATCGCGACCCGGAGGACGAGGTTAATTTTATAGAAATCACCCCGATCACTTACCGGTTGCTGCAAATAATTCAGGAGCATGAAGGTGGGGTGCCGGCGGCTGATTGCCTGAAACAAGTTGCCGAAGAGTCGAAGCATCCCAATCCCGACATGATTATCGCAGGCGGTTTGCAGATACTAAGAGAATTGGCGGAAAAGACAGTTATTACGGTAGTGTAGGTCGGAATACCCAGAGGGCACAAGTAAGCCGTTTTGAGCGATGGAACCAGCTGGCTGTCCTATATCTGGTAAGAATGTTGCGAGTCAGACCTTCCAGGTTTTTACTGGAGCCGCTCCCGGCGACTCCAGCACTTCCGCCATCCATGGCAGTCGTAAAACCTGGAAGGTCTCCTGTCGGCATGTTTCTCGTCTAACGCGGAAGACGATTATTACGTGTTGGTGAGTGGGGTAGACATCATCACCACGAAGAAAAGCCAACATTCGTTCTTCGTAGTGAATTGTTTTCAAGCCGATTATTCAGTCTGCGGCGCTCTGGTAAAATCCGGTCCTTTAGGCAGGGCGTTTTGCTGCAGGCAGTGATAAGCGGCATTCTCATACTTGATCACTAATGACTGGGCATTTTTATGTTCGTTGAGAAACAGTTGAGCTTCATCGGCAGTCAGATCTTTCATCAAATATTTGGCGATGCACATGCAAGGCGTCGCGTAGCGGTTTTTGTCGAACTCTTTATTAGTTGAATTCTTCAATTCCCGTTGTACGCACTGGTCGGCAAAATCATGCTCAAACTTGTGTTTTTGTATATCGGTCACAGGGGTGTCATGGGAATGGTCGAACGGATTATGCACCGCGACAGTCGCTGCCGGTTTTTCCGCGGCAATTTTTTCTTCGTCATCCGAACAGCCGGTAACCGATAAGGCGATAACCGCGCTGGTCAGCGCAGCAAAAAACAAGTTCTTTGTAAATGTGGGCATTTTCATAAGTTTAAATCGTAAATAGTTAGTAGGTTTATTGAACTTTATCATTTTATTAAGACTCGTTCTACCCATCTTCGACGTTCCTGACAACATGCTTATAAATAGCGCTACTGGTTACGGGAGTGTTTTCGTTATCATGGGGCTTTTTATTGATGACTCTCGCACATGTCTTTTATTAAAAATCTCGCATCCGAATTTGCAGCGCTGCCTGACCAGTTAAGATCAACGGTAGTCGGGTCGCTGAGCCATTTGGATGAGCGGCTCGCGGAGCTTAATCTCAACATCAGTCAAACGCCCGAGTTTACCGCATCCATCGTCAAGGTCTGGTGTTCGAGTCTATTTGTTGCCGAAAGCTGCACCCGCAAGCCTGAATTGCTGGCCGATCTGGTCAATTCCGGCGATTTATTGTCTGTTTATCATCAAAACAGTTATGTTGAGAAACTGGCGCAGGAGTCGGTTGATTCGCAAGCTGAATTAATGTCAAAACTGCGCCATTTCCGGAGCAGGGAGATGATCAGGATAGCTTGGCGGGATTTGGCCGGATGGGCTGAGCTGTCGGAAACGCTGACTGACTTATCGCATCTGGCCGATGCCTGCATTCAATACGCGCTGGATTTTCTCTACCAGGAGGCCTGCGCGTTGCGCGGTACGCCATTATTGTCCGATGGCAGCCCTCAGCAGATCGTGGTGCTGGGCATGGGCAAACTGGGCGCTTACGAATTGAATTATTCTTCCGATATCGACCTGATTTTTGCCTACGCCGAAGACGGCGTACTGCCGGACAGAAAGGAAACGAGCTACTGCGAATTTTTCACCAAGTTATGCCGCAATCTGGTGAAGGTTCTGGACGAGATCACTGTGGACGGCTTTGTGTTTCGTACCGACATACGCTTAAGGCCATACGGCGACAGCGGTCCGGTCATCATGACTTTTGACGGCATGGAGAACTATTACCAGACCCAGGCTCGAGAATGGGAACGTTATGCGATGATCAAGGTGCGCCAGGTTGCCGGCGACTTTAAAGTCGGCGCAGAGCTGATGGCTATGTTCAGGCCGTTTGTGTACCGGCGGTATCTCGATTACGGCGCGTTTGAGGAACTGCGTTCGCTAAAAGCCCAGATAACTCAGGAGTTGCGGCGCAAAGACCGGATGGAAAATATCAAGCTGGGGCCCGGCGGCATACGTGAAATCGAGTTTATCGGCCAGGCTTTCCAGCTGATCCGCGGCGGCAATGACAAAGCCTTGCAAATCCGTCCCATTCTGGACGTTCTGCAATTGCTCGGCGAGCGGAAATTATTGCCGCAAAATGACGCCGACCAGTTAAAGCGGTCATATTGTTTTTTGCGCCGGGTAGAAAACCATATCCAGCAATACCAGGATCGACAAACCCACGATTTACCAAAAGACCCGATGGCGCAGCAGGTTTTGGCCTATTCGCTGGATTATTCGGACTGGACCGGTTTTAAACAGGACTTGGATCAGGTCAGGAAGCAGGTGCATGAAGTTTTCGACCAAGTCTTTTCACTGTCGAAACAGGACAGCACGCCCCAGGACAGCCAAAAGGTTTGGGCTTGCGTGGCTGATGAAACGGAGTTGACGGAGTATCTAAAAGAATACGGTATTCAAGACACCGCCGCCATGCTCGCCGCGATTAAAGACTTTAAGCATTCGGTTGCGGTCAAAAGGCTGACAGCCAAAGGCGCAGGCGTGTTGGACCGGTTAATGCCGCAATTGATAGAAGCCATGCGGCAGGTCAACAATCCGGATGAAACCCTGGCGCGGACACTCAGCCTGTTTGAGGCGGTAGTCGGCCGGAATGTGTATTTATCGTTATTGGCTGAAAATCCCGGCGCCTTGGCTCAATTGATCAGATTGTCGTCGGCCAGTTCGTGGATTTGCGATTATCTGGCGCAATATCCGGTATTGTTCGATGAATTGCTGGATACCCGCTCCCTTTATGAGCCGCTCAAAAAAGCCGATCTTGATGAACAACTCAAGGTTTTGCTGACTCAAATTGAGGTGCAGGATCTTGAGCAATTGATGGTGGTATTGCGCCAGTTCAAACAACTGAATGTGCTGAGAGTGGCCGCTGCCGACATCATGGGCGCTATTCCGCTGATGGTGGTCAGCGACTACCTGACTTATATCGCCGAAGCTATCATCAGCCATGTTGTCGAGCGCGCGTGGCTGATGCTGACGGACAAGCATGGCTTTCCGCCCGGCACCGATAACAATGCGATCGGCTTTGCGGTCATCGGTTTCGGCAAACTGGGCGGTATCGAGCTGGGTTACGGCTCCGACCTGGATCTGGTGTTTTTGTACGATTGCAAAGACGGCAATGCGGTGACGAACGGCGATAAGCCGATTTCCTGCTCCCAGTTTTACGGCCGGTTAGGGCTGAAAGTCCGGCATATTCTCGATACCAAGCTGTTGTCCGGCGTGCTCTACGAAGTGGATATGCGCTTGCGACCCAACGGCGACTCCGGCTTGCTGGTTACTCATATTAACGCTTATGAGGAGTACCTGAAAAACCAAGCCTGGACTTGGGAATTGCAGGCGCTGGTCCGGGGCCGGTTTATCGCCGGCGATCCGCGGCTGAAAGTACAGTATGAAGCCATACGCCGCCGGATTTTGAGCCTGCCTCGGGACACCGAAAGTTTAAAAAAAGAAGTCCGCGAGATGCGCGAAAAAATGCGTGAAGCCTTGGCGACCAAAGATAAGGACAAGTTTGATCTAAAACAGAGCAAAGGCGGTATTGCGGATATTGAGTTTATAGTACAATTTGGCGTTTTAGATCAGGCGGCTCTTAATGCCGCTTTAACGACCTATACCGATAATGTCAGGCTGCTTGAAGGCTTGCAGCAGCAGGAGTTTATTTCCAAAGCCGATGAGGAAATGCTTAAGAACGCTTACTGCACGTATCGGGATTTTGGACATAAACAGGTTTTACAAGGGGACAAGGCTGTTATAGCCGAGACCGAGGTTGCCAAAATGAGCGCTCAAGTCGAGCGGATTTGGCGCGAGTATATGGAATAGATTAGGTCCACGAAAGCCAAAAGTAGGCGCCTTTAGGCGACACAAAAAGCACGAAAAAAGACGCGAAAAAGTACTGCGCTTTAATTCGGTGATTTTTTTACAAGATTGATACGCAGACTTTGAATTGCCCGAGAGCAATAACTGAACGGACTGTGCCATAAAGATTTTTCGTGCCTTTCGTGGACAGCGAATTAAATAAATAGTTACTAATTAATGTTGGAGAATAAACAATGACGATGGATGATAGAGACGGCGTTATTTGGCTGGACGGGCAATGGGTTGAGTGGCGCGAAGCTAAAGTCCATGTATTGACCCATACCTTACATTACGGCTTGGGCGTATTTGAAGGTATCAGGGCTTATCACGCCGAAAAAGGCACGGCGATTTTCAAGATGCAGGATCATACCGACCGCCTGTTCCGTTCCGCGCATATCATGAACATGAAAATGCCGTTCGGTAAAGACGAGATCAATCAAGTTCAGCGTGATGCAGTCGCCAAGAACAACCTGGACAGCGCCTATATCCGCAGCATGTGCTTTTTGGGTTCCGAAGGCATGGGCTTGAGAGCCGATAACCTGAAAGTGCATGTCATGGTTGCCGCCTGGTCCTGGGGCGCGTATCTGGGCGCGGAAAGCATCGAGCACGGCATTCGTATCCGCACGTCGTCTTATACCCGCAACCACCACAACAGCACCATGTGCAAAGCCAAAGCCAACGGCAACTACATCAATTCCATTTTGGCGCTGCAAGAAGCGCGTGCCAATGGTTATGATGAAGCATTGATGCTGGATCATGAAGGTTTCGCAGCGGAAGGCAGTGCGGAAAACCTGTTCATCGTGCGCAACGGCAAAATTTATACGCCTGAAACCACCTCCGCCTTGGAAGGCATTACCCGTGATACGGTCATGACGATTGCCAGGGAACAAGGCTATGAAGTCATTGAAAAACGTATCACCCGCGATGAGATTTACTGTGCCGATGAAGCGTTCTTTACCGGTTCTGCGGCTGAAGTAACACCAATTAGGGAACTGGATAACCGCACAATCGGTTCCGGCAGCCGCGGCCCGGTCACCGAGCAGTTGCAGTCGCTGTATTTCGATTACGTGCATGGCCGCCGGGACGATCATGCCGATTGGCTGACTTACGTCGCTTAAAGACTTAACTTAATCATGTAGGGTACGCACTGCGTACCGTTTTCCAAGTACGCCAAAGCCCAACAAAGGTACGCGATGCGTACCCTACGGCTTATGGATCAACGGGTAAGATTTTTGAAGAATTATCACAAGATTCTAGTCGTCGGCCCCTCCTGGGTCGGCGATATGGTGATGGCGCAAAGCCTGTTTATCGCCCTGAAAAATACCCGTCCGGATTGCCGGATTGACGTGTTGGCGCCGTCATGGACATTGTCGCTGCTGGAAAGAATGCCCGAAGTGACCAGAGCCATTGCGATGCCGCTGCCGCGCGGTAGGTTTGGCCTGATGGAGCGCATCAAGCTGGGCCTGAGCCTGCGTTCGGAAGGCTACGACCAAGCCATCCTGCTGCCGAACTCCTGGAAATCGGCAATTCCCCCGTTCTTTGCCAACATTCCCGTTCGTACCGGTTACATCGGCGAATGCCGCTGGGGCCTGCTGAACGATGCCAGAAAGTTGGACAAGAAAAACCTGACCATGACTGTGCAGCGTTTCGTCGCATTGGGCCATCCTGCCGATGCATCCGTGCCGCCAGAGTGCCCAAAGCCTGCGCTAACCATCAGTACAGACCGGCAACAGGCAGTCATCGACAAATTCAAGCTGACGCCGGCAGCACATATATTGGCCTTGTGCCCCGGCGCCGAATACGGTCCGGCAAAGCGCTGGCCGGCCGAGCATTACGCCGAAGTCGCCAAGCAGAAACTCGATCAAGGTTGGCAGGTTTGGCTGTTCGGTTCCGAAAAGGACAAAGCCGATTCCGAGCAAATCAACAAAGCAGCTTTGGGGTTGTGCACCGATTTCACCGGCAGAACCTCTCTAGCTGAAGCTGTGGATTTGATGTCGCTGGCTGATACCGTAGTCAGCAACGATTCGGGTCTGATGCACGTCGCCGCCGCGTTGGACAAAAAAACCATCGCCATTTACGGTTCATCGGACCCTGGCTTTACGCCGCCTTTGAATGACAAGGCCGAGATTATTTCACTGAATCTTGACTGCGCACCCTGTTTCAAGCGCGATTGTCCCTTAGGCCATAGCCATTGCTTGACCGGGATCACGCCGGACCGCGTGCTTGAATATATAACGCTTAGCCAAACAGGGCGTAAGTGAAAGTCGCCATTGTCAAGCTCTCGGCCTTGGGGGACATCGTGCATGCGATGGTCGCCCTCCAATTCATCAAGGCGCATGCTCCGGAAATCCGGATAGACTGGATCGTTGAAGAGCGCTTTGTTGATGTTTTAAAAAACAATCCCGATATCGATAACATTCTGCCGGTCAACCTGAAAGCCTTAAAAACCGACAAGACGGGTATTTTTGCGCAGTTTAAACAAATACGCAGCTATGCCGGCAATAACTATGACCTGATCATTGATGCCCAAGGATTGATTAAATCGGCAGTCATCGCCAAACTGGTATCGCCATGGAGGGTGTGTATGCCGAAGGCCTGCCGGGAGCTGGCGCGGCGATCGCCATGGACGATGTTTGTGGCGAAAGCCGGCCGGGAACAGATGCTGCGCGAAAAGGGCGTTGCCGGGTTCGATGCCGATTCAGTCAGGGAAAAAGCCGCATCATGGTTTTATGACATCAAAGTGGCCTGTGCCTACGATGCCAACACCATCGACAGAAACGCATTGATACTGTCCAGCCCTTTAGGAATCGAGATCACTACCGAGCAAATCCTCAACAAAAAGCCGTTTCTGTTTTTTAATAACGGAGATCCGCAAATACACAATCTCCTGTCAAAAGACCGGAACAATATTGTGCTGGTGATCGGCTCGACCTGGGAAAGCCGCAACTATCCGGCAGCCAAGTATGTGAAAATAGCCGAGGCCTTGCAGCAAAACTGTCTGGTCACCTGGGGCAATGAGCAGGAAAAAACTACGGCAGAGTGGATGGCGGCGCAATCCGACCTGATCAAAGTCACGCCCAAAATGGATTTGAACAGCCTGAAAGCGCTGATCGCCAAGGCCGATTTACTGATAGGCAACGATACCGGGCCGACCCACATGGCTTGGGGGTTGAACAAGCCGTCAATCACCATCTTCGGCCCGACGCCGGTCAGCCGGGTATACCAGACCGACATCAACAAGGTGGTTAAGTCCGCATCTATCGTCAATCCGTACAAACTCAACAAGCACGATTATTCGATTAAGGATATTGATGAGCGCGAGATTATCGAACAGGCGAAACTTTTATTATCGTTGTAAATAATAAACCACGTTCGCCACACTAATCCCAAGTCGTCGACTGACGGCAAGCGGGCACTTTTTCATAGCCGGCATATCGGGCAAACCGCATTAAAACTGTCGCACATCCCTTTCGCCAAGTAAGTTTGCAGGGTAACGTGCGAAGCCATCCTGATTTTAAGGAATACCATGACTGATATTTATCAGCTGAAAAAAATTATTTTGATCGACAGCTTCTGGGCTGGAAAAACCGTCCTCTTGAACCTGGATGGGCATATTAACCTGAGCGGTACCAACGGAGCCGGTAAAACCACTTTTCTGCGCCTTATCCAATTATTTTGGGGAGAAAGGCCCAGCAATATTGTCAGCAGCACGGGCAGCAAGAAAGGCTTTCTTGACTATTACTTGCCGCGCAACAGCAGCTATTTAATCTATGAATACCAGCGTCCTCGGCAACAAACCTGTCATGTCATGATTCAAAGCGATGGCCGTGCGGCAAAATACAGATTCATTGACGCGCCCTTTAACAAAGAATACTACGTCGCGGAAAACAACCTGCCGCGCGACAGTGCAGCCGTAGAAAGGCTCTACAGAACCACGGTAGAAACCTCTAACCTGATGAGTGTCGATGACTATTGCAGCATCATCCAATGCCATCAGGCCGGCAGCGGCAAAAAATGGCTGCGCCCTTTGCAAAGCCGGTTTGCGATGGCATCCGGCCCGATGACGCATATTGAGAAAGTCATCGGCTCGGTCATCGGCAAAATTGGCGATTTTGATACCATCAAGCAAATGCTGATCAATATTTCCCGGGATAAGCTCAGCCATCACCTGCTGGATCATGAGCAGGACAAAATCCCGTTTCAGTTGAATAAGCAGCATATCGACGCCTGGCTTGCCGACTTAAACGCCTCCAGAGAACTGGAAGCCAAACGGGACGAGTTTGACCGGCTGTTGCTGACTATTGCCGGTTTAAAAGACACTCTTAATGAACTATCCCATATTCATTACTTTACTCTCCAGCATCATCAATCAACCCAGGCTGAGCTGAACAAGAGCATACAGTCATTGGAGGCGTTAAAGGTACAGCGCAAGCAGCTTGCAGAGATACATGAACAACAACTCGAGCCCAAAGAGGATGAGTTGCGCACGCTGAATAAGTTAATCAAAGATTGCGAATTTGAAATTCAAGCGCTGGAAGCTCAAAAACTACAGTATGAAGAGCAGGACGCAGAAAGCTTTGCGGTCAAAGGCTCTTTGCTCGACCAGATCCTACAGCAACAAAAAACCAGCCAGCTTGAAATAGACGCTCTGGAAAACAAGAGCAAAGAGATTAAACAGCTTTATGAAAACCAGCTAAACGAATTGGCGCATCTGCATAACAGCCAAAAGCAAAAATTCGACAATCAATGCACCGAACAGCAATTAGCCAAAGAGCAAAAACTCACCGAGGCTAAAAACCTGTATCAGCAACGAAAAGAGCAACTGCGGCAAGATAAAGACGACCGGTTAAAACCGGTGACCGAGCAGCAATCTCAATTAACCATTGACTTTGGTATCACCAAAGCCAGCTTGGAGCATATCAGGCCGTCGGAGACACTGGAAAAACAAATTACCCAAACTCAACAACAACTCAGCGCGCTTAGGCAGGAAATCAATCATGCTTTTCAGGCGCATAAAACCGCCAGCAATAACTACAACTCAGCGCTGGCAAGTTATCAGGCGGTTGAAACCGAGCTAAGAAATAGAAAAATAGAGTACCAAAGCGCCCAGCAATTGCATAAACAATGCCTGAAAAGGCTGCGCCCTGAAGCCGGTTCGTTGCAGCATTTTCTGGATCATGAAGTCGAAGGCTGGGAGCAAAATATCGGCCGCGTCATTGCGCCCGAGTTACTGGAAAGCAAGGAACTGAGCCCCCGGCAAGCCGAAGCCGCGCACCCGTATTTTTACGGAATCGATCTAAACCTTGATGCACTGGCTGACAGGAAAAGCTTAACCGCCGATAAAGCCTTGCTGGAACAACAGGAAAAGGAGCTCTTTGCACGCGTCAGCGCCCTGGAAGAAGAAATCAGGCAGCTCGAAGCGAGCCTGGTTGCCGCCAATAAGCTAAGGGAGCATTGTAAAAACGAAGTGAATCATGCCGAACAGGCCGTGACCCGGTGTCACCAAAAAGAAAGCAATTTGCAGAAAGAGGAACAGGATCTACTGAACCAGATCAAAGCGGAAAAAGAAAAAACGCGGGCTGAGATTAATCAAAAAATGACGCAATTGTCCCAAGAAATTGAGGCCCGTCAACAGGCAACAAAAACCATTACTGACGAGCATCAAGCCGAGCAGGACAAGCTACGAGCGGAACATTTGGGACGTGAAGCCACCCTCATTTCAGATACTGACAACACCATCAAGGCGATCAGGCTGCAAATTGACGAGAACACACGGCAGTTCAAGCAGGAACAAAAACGCATTAACCAGCAGCTAAAAACCGACTTGCAAGGCAGCGGGGCCGACGACACTATCATCGAATTGAGCGCTAAACAAAAACAGCTCAAACAACAGGAAAACGAGGCCAGAGTCTACCAGGAGCGGGATAAAGAATATCAAAACTGGCTGACCAAGCGCTGGCAACAAGACCAGCCCGCACTGTGCCTGAAACGCAGCACTGCCCAGCAACAGGCCTCCAGATTGAACGAGGCTATTGAGCAGTTAAAGCAGGATTACAAAAGACAGCGCTCCCAGCTTAATCGGGACATCACCAAACTGGAGGGCCAGCAGGAAATCAACCAGAGCCTGTTAACCCAGCTCGGCAACAGCATGGATCAACTGAAAGCGTGCCCGCCGATTTTAAGCGAAGATTTTCCGCACTATGCGGCTTCCACTTTGCCCGGCTTGGCCAAAACCACCTTGCAAAAAAGAAAGCAGCAAGAAAAAGTTTTAACTGACGGCAAACAAATCTTGCGCGACCTTTTCAACAGGCACCATCGCAGCCAACTGGCACAGGCATGGCAAAAAGCCATCGAGGAATCAAGCGCCGCAAACAATTACTTTCTGGCGGAAGCATTGGATATTGAAGAGCCGCTTAAAACGGTGTTGCCGATGGTCGCCAACATCAAACAGGCAACCGGCCAGCAAATTGAACTGCACGCCACCGATGTGAACGCTTTTTACGATCATTTGCGCCAGTTTGACCGCATCATCAAACAGACCGGCCAGACCTTGTCCAGCTATGTCAGCGAAAAACAATACTTTAACGCGCTAGGCGAAATTAAAGTCACCATCCGCTCCAAAATGAACGATCTTGAATATTGGCAGTCGCTGAAAAACTTTGGCGACAATTATCATCAGTACCGCGATCAGCGGGATTTAACCGGCAATACGGAAATTCCCAATACTCTGATTGAAGCCATGGGCGAGCTGACCAGCCTGCTGCCCGAGACCGGCATCAGCATCAAGCATCTGTCACTGTTTGATATTGAGTTTACCATTACCGAAAACGGCCAAGTGAAATATGCCCGGAATGCCAAAGAGCTAAAAGATGTCAGCTCCACCGGGCTTTCCTATCTGGCGCTGATCACTTTCTTTACCGGCGTCACGTCCATGTTGCGAAGAAACAATCCAACCGTCATCTGCTGGCCAATTGATGAACTGGGTGATTTGGCGCCCGAAAATATTGAAGCCATGATGAACATGCTGGAACAACAAAACATCCACATCCTGTCGGCCACGCCAACGGCCGACCGTCATGTCCTTGGCTTATTTAAACGCCGCTACCAACTGGACAAACAAAAGCTCCATGAAGTCAACCTACCGGAAAGCAAATTAGGCCGATTGTTGAACCAAATCAACCAGGAGGAGGTCAGTCATGTTTAAACACGTGACAGAAGCCCTGCTAAGCGGCCAGTTTATTTGTCCGACCGCTTTTCCGGATGCCTTTGATTATTTATCCAAAGCAGAGAACTTCAGTAAAGTTGACGCGTTCTTGTCCCAGTTGGACCGCGAATTGTGCGTGCTGGAAGGCGAAGAAATCTACTATGCGGCGTATGCCGAAATTGACAACGATAACCGCAGCCAAATTAAAGAGGCTTTTTCGGAAATCCGTTCACAATTGCGCCCGGTGGTCGAGTGGATGGATATGGTCATGACGGCCATGGGGCAGGACATGCCGATCCGGGCGCGCGACGAAATCCGTATGCACAAGCTGCTTAAGATGATTGAACTGGAGCCGTCTTTATGCGAACAGATGAACCGCCTGACCCAGACCGCTTTATTCAAAACCTCCAAAACCACGATCAATGATCAACTCAGCTGGATACTGCAAAAGCTGGAACAATGCGGCTATCTGGTCAAGCCCAATCCGCAAGGCGGGCTGTATATCGTCACCGGTAAAATGAATTATCTGCACCAAATCATCGCCTTTTTAAATGACGCCGAAGAGCTGGAACTGGATAAACAAGCCGCCAACAGGGATGAAAACCAGCAGCAGGGCTTGTTTTCATGAGCTTTGATCAAGCTCAAGTTGCCAGTCTTATTAGAAAAATAGGCAGCGCCGATCAACTGCTGGCTAAAGCCTATATCGATGGCACTCTTTTTGTTGACGATAAAAACCAGCATGCCATCGATAGCCTGAAAAAAAGCGGCCTGTTGCGCATCGCCGAACAGAGCGATGAATTCCGCTTAACCACCGATATCAAGCGCCTGATTGACCGCTTATTGTTGCGCAACCCGCGCTACCGGCAAAACACCAGCATAGCCAAGATGATCGGCAATGTTGCCGAGGATATAGATGCCTACCGCGTCGCATTGGAACAAAACGAGCAGGATGAGGCGAACTATCATCTGGAACAAATCGATGACAGCCTGTATGAGTCGCTGGAGATGCTGGAAAACAGCCTCAGCGTGATGTTTACCGCGATTACCAGTCAGTTCGGTTTTGTTAATTCGCTGTCCAGCAAGATCAGGGAAAACGAGCGAGCGCTGTCGTATGCCCAGCAGTTAGTTAAAGAGCTCAGCATCATCAATACCCAGGACTGTTATGAATGGATAAGCTGTTGGGCCGCGCCGACGGAACTGTCCGGCAAAGTCATTCGTTTTATCGATCAATATAAAAGCATTGTCGTGCGTCTGGTCAGCATTGTCGACCGCATGAAAACCTTGCTGTTTACGCTGCGTTTGCAAGAACAGACCGCAAACCGCACACGGGCCATGGCGCAGTTTTTAAAAAAACATCCGGAATGGCAGCCTCGTGAATGGTGCGATGAAAGCGATGTTCCGGCGCTATTAAAACGAAACAAAGGCCTGGTCTTCGACACCGGCATCAATACCAAAAAATCGAGCCAGCAAGATGAGCTGGTCCAGCTTATTCAAGAATTAAAACGTCAGTCTAACCCGATTAAACCGCTGGACACGCAGCGGGATGCGATTCCGGTCGATTCGAGCGAAACGGCAGGTATTGAATACTGTTCCGACCATTACGAACTACACATTGAAAACTTATTTTCCTTAGCCCTTGAACAGCAAGGCCATAAAGTATCCGCCTTGCAGTATTGGCAAACAGCGGAATTAGAAATTAAACCGGAGCTTTGGCTGGATATCGTTTTTGCCAAATATTGCTGCATGCAGCAGCGTTTCAAGCAAATGCTGGATATAGAAATGGACGGTAAGCATTTACCTGACTTTAACGGTAACCAGCTGATTACCGAGATTTGGTTGCGCAGAGTCCGATGAGCCGCAACATATTCAGATGGGTTAGCTGCCTGGTTAAAAGCAACCCCGGCGAGACCTCTACCCGCCGGAAGAGCGAAATGGGTTGCTTTGTGATTGAGCGTTATCAATGCGGACGAATCCGCAATAATGAATTGATATTTACCGCGGACGATAAAACCTCGTTACGTCGACAAATAATACAAGAATTTGGTCTTGATCCTTTTGAAGTCGATCAATTACCGGATAGCCGAATAGAAGTCGCAAAACATCATCATAATGAAAAATTGGCAAAGAACCCTGCCGGCGATGATCATATTTTGCTGAATTGTCCGAACAAAACACTCAAACTCAATGGCCGGACCATTGAATTGCAAACGGAGTTTGTTCCTAATGCGGGCATGATGTGTTTAAGCTCCGGCATTAATCAACTCGATCATGACGTCATTGTCGTTGTTGAAAATCTCCCAATCATGCAGCTATGCGGCACGTTTAAATTGCCTTCTTTTTGCCGGGACGCTTTATGGGTATATCGCGGCGACCACAAAAGCGGAGCTAGGGTTGATGCCTGTCATGCTTTATTAAACCGTTTCGGGAGCAATAAAACCGTTGTTGTTTGCAGCGACATGGATCCTAAAGGATTGGAAATAGCGCTGACTATGCCTCATGCCCAATACTGGCTCGGCCCGGAATTAAGCACATGGGACGACTGTTTTAATAGCGGTTATGCCAGCCGTAGCGGCTATGACAAACAAAGCGATGCCATGGCTTTTCTTATGAAAACACATGACGCGGGTCTCCTGACCGAACCTTTCAGCGAACTTGTGTTACGGATACAAAAAGAGCGCAGTTCGTTCAGGCAGGAACATGGCTATGCGCATAACGTTAATTTGTCGCTCTTTCCCATCAGACAGCAAATGGCCTAGTTAAGTCGGCATTCCACTCTGAAATCTTACCGAAATGTCGGGCAACGGAAAACACAGTTGCCCGATCTCTGCGAGATTAAGTGAAGATATCAACGATAAGATTAAGCAGCGTGAGCACCAAGCTTCCGATTAACGCCGCCCAAAAGCTATGAACGCGTATGCCCGGAACCAGAGCCGCCACCAGCCACAGCATCAGTGCATTGATTACCAGCAGAAACAGCCCCAGGCTGAGAATCGTAAGAGGGAATGTCAGAAAAACCATCACCGGCCGGACCACGGCATTCACGAAGCCGAGCACAAGCGCCCCGATGAGCGCGGCTCCCCAGCCTTCGACCTGAACGCCGCGGACGAAGTGGGCCATGATCAGTAATAAGCCTGCCGTCAGAATGAGATGTGCAAAGAACGATAACATATAGACCTCCAATCAGATTTAAGCTGCAAGGCGCAGGATGGATCCGGGCAATCCATCCTTCATGATGGGCTGTTGCCAGCCGAGTAAATCAGGTATTCCATACCAACCGGTACAAGGATATAGATTTTCAGCTAAGGTTCAAAGCCGGAGTGCAGGCTTCGCCTGCTTTGCAAACCAAAAGTAGGCGCTCTAGGCGGAGCTTGCACTCCAAGATACGAAGAACTTTTGCTCGGTTACTTACAAGCTTTATGCCTGGGCTAAAAAAACCGCCCGGCTTAAACCAGATACCGGCTCCAGCTTCCGTAGCGGTTTTCGATTTTGCCGCGAGGTATGCTCGAGAGAATCAGCAGCACCCCCGCCAACATGCCGGACCAATCAGCAGCCGGGCTGCCGCCGTCGAGCATCCAGGGCGCGATCATCAGCGGAATGGCCAGCAATATATTGATAAAGCGCGCAGGGCGGGCGGATTCCGCCAACGCGGTAATCGCCACGGTAATGACCAGGGAGCCGATCAGGTGGTCGCTGTTGGCTTGTTCGCCCTGAGTACCAAAAATCAGCCGGGTGCACATTAACCAGATCCCTATAGCCATACTTAAAACCAACGACCACGGGACATTAACGCCGCCGCCGAACATGTCCTGGAGCACTGTCCAAGCCGGTCTTTCAAAATTATCGACTTCCATTTTACGGCCGCCTTCCATGGTGTCGCCGCGCAGGAAGGCCAGCAGGACCGATTTGCCTTTGCGGCGTCGCTCCGCCAGAAACTGGCCGGTGGCAACCAGTTCATCGACCGAATAAGGAATTTGGATGAGCATGGCGGCAGCGGCAAACAGGCAGAGCGTGCACCAAGTTCCGATCAGGATGGGTTGGATGATGATGAAAAAAATGCTGACGATACCCAGGGGCACAATCATTATGCCGAACAGGACCACCAGCCAAGGCATGGTGCGCCAGCGGTCGCGGCCGCCAATGATGCCGGTCAGTATCTCCAGCGCATAAGTCACCGCGCCGAGGCCGGCATCGGGAACGGGCCATGCCTTGGAGATGTCGGAAGTAATGATGCGTTCGGTACCATCGCCGAAAAAAGGGTCCCAGGCATTGCCGATATGGCCCAGTTGATAGGCGGCCAGATAGCGGGAAACATAAAAGCCTATGAAGGCGAGGAAGATGATCGGTATGCGCTGGGTCCACGACGACGGGCAGTAGTCCCAGCCGGGCGGGATGTCGGGCCCGGTCATGCGCGCCACCAAGCCGATGCCCGGCATGGGGCGCGCCAGCACTGCAAAGCCGATTACCAGGAAGCCTGCCAGCGTATCATTCAGGTAAGCCGAAGCGCTGGGCGTCCAGAACACCAAGGGCGCGAACAATAGCCATAATCCTACCGCGGCGTTGGCGATACGGGCCCACGCCATCCGTTGCGATAGCGACAGTGCCCCGAACAGAAGCACCAGGGCGCCGCATACCAAGTCATTGATGATCATCGCCTGCTGTTGATAGCCCAGAATGGCCGGGCTGGTTATCAGCCAGGTACCCATGGCCATGTTCAGAAAATGCGCCCAAAGATTTTCCCGATGCTCATCGCGTAAGGATCGGTTATAGGCTTCTATAAAACGGTCGGCGGGCTCAGTCTGCGCGACCATGGTTTCGACCCATTCGGGCGGCTTGAGTTTATTGCGTTTATACCAGCTCACCGGGTCGGCTTTAAGAGATTTGATGATCGGCGGCAGCGCGTCGCGTAGCGAATGTTTGGGTTCCCAATCCAGCAGCTTGCGAGCATTGGATATATCCAGCTCATAATGGTCATCAGCCAAATCAACCATAAACGGCTTGATAAAAGGTTTCTCGCCCTTGTCGATCGAATCCGGTATCACAATCTCCATCTGCTCTTGCAAATGCGCGCCGACTTTGGCGAACATTTTCGGCAGCGTTTCCGTATCCCACGTTTCCCCGTGGATCAGAAAGCCGATTTCATTTTGCAGCGCCTCATAGCCCATCGTCGACGGTTCGCCTAGCAGTATCCGGGTTTCCGCGGGTAATTGCTTACGCACCCGGACGGTGCGGGAAACCGCGTTAAGCAGATCGTCGATGTGGATAAACGCTTGGCCGTGGGAAATATCGCCGGCAAAAACGCGGCTGGTAAACTGGCGTTCGTAAATCCGCTGTATCTGATGCGCCAGTGTCGGCGGCTGGACCTGATCCGTATATACGCCGGCAATGCGGAGCAGCACATAGTCAATGGCGCCATGTTCGCTTTGGACGACTTGTTCCGTCTCCAGCTTTGACTGCGGATAAGCCCACTTGGGCTGTAACGGCCAATCTTCGTTGATCGGTACGCCGGGCTCGGAGGGCGCATGGACCAGCATGGTGCTGGCATAAATGAACTGTTCGACCTCGAAGTCCTGCAAGGCCTGCAGCAGGCGGCGGGTGCCTTTGACATTGACCTCTTCATAGAGCGGATTAGGCTCGCCGGTGAAATCATAGTAGCCGGAGAAATGGATAACCGAGGCGATGCGCCTGCCGAACCGCTTTCGCAACTCGTCCATGGCCTTGTTGACCGACTTGTCCGAGGTTAAATCGCAGGGCATGCAGGAAGTATGCTGCAAAGATTCGGATGTGCTAACCAGATTGGGGGCGCAATCTCTATCCAGGCCGACAATTTCGTAATCTTGTGCCAGCGCTTTGCTGAGTGAAAGTCCGAGAAAGCCGCCGATGCCGGTAATTATTATGATGTCTTTTGCACCGCCGGCCGTTTTTTCCGTTACCGGCTCTTTCGCCGTCCGCAAAACGATGTCGTCTTTTTTACTCATGATCGCTTTCTCCTCAACTGTGTGAACAGTCCCCGAGTTTCGGGTGACCTACCTATGCAGTGAACAGTCATTACCTTGCCGGAGCGTAATGACGCGAGAACTTTGTTTTGTACTCCCTTGGCAGTGGTTGTCAACTCTACTTGCCAACTGCGCGGCAATTGCAGCTAAAGAGATGCGCACAGAAGCTGTTGATTAGGATTGAAAATTAGGATGGGTGTTTGCCTTTGTCACGATGTAAGCCTCTCCTTTTTGATTTGGATTTAGCCACTTGTGACTTACAGAAAGTCAGCCTTGGCTGGCATACACGAGTGTTTTTTTGAACCACAATAAACCGTGCTGAAAGTATCAAGGGGGGCGACATAGACGGACGCACGAAGAAATTTCTAAAACACGTTCTAAATGAGCCCTGCTGACCTAGCGGTGTTGGACCAAGCGTGCCAAATTCACTCGTCCTCGTACATTCAACTTTAAATAAATACGATGCAGATACGCTTTTACTGCACCTTCAGTAGAGTCAATCTGCTTGGCAATCTCCTTATTGGTATAGCCGTTCGCAACCAAATAAGTAATATTGACCTCATGTGGCGACAAACAACCAGTAATCGGATCGGGTTCAGTACCGGACTGTAAAATATCGTCCAGAGCCAGTCTGACTGAGTCCCGTTCCAGCCATTCACCCCCCCCGTATACTTTACGGACGCACGGAACCAACAATTTCAGCGCAGTATCGATCAACACGATACCGCGAACTCCGCAACGAACCGCATCCAGCAGTTCTTTGCCGTCCATAACTGTGGTCAAAAGCACGATCTGAACAGTGTTCTTCGCTTCAAATAATTCACGCAAAACTGCCATGCCATCCTTTTCCTGCAGATCCTTGTTAAGCACCAGCACGTCCGGTCGGTGCTGATGCAATGCCTGCATAACTTGATTGCCATTACTACATTCAGCCAACACCGTAAAATCTTCTTCAGCGGAAAAAATTGTGTTCAATGCCAACAAAATCAATGGATGCCCATCAGCTACAACCAATTTAATAGTCATTTCTCTTGTCTTGTGACTAAAGTTACAGGTCATGATAACTAAAGATAGGTCAATGCAATCTTTAGATAACTTCACTACATAGGCATTTATACTTAGTATTAAACTACATGACAATATTCAAAGTATTTCATTGTGGAATTTTGATAGCTAAAAATGACTATGGATGTCTTTTAGACTGACCTATCGTGCTTGTGGATGATAGCGACGTAATGCGAAATATGACAGCAATATTAAATAGTTAGATAGAAATTAGAGCGAAATAACCTGCAATGGATCTATAATTTTAGCGTTAGGACTTTATGGCTAGCTAATCAAAGATGCCGATGCTTCAAACGTAGAATGCTGGCAAAAAACTTATAATACTCTGACAGAGCACAGAGACTCTAAGTGTTAACAAGTCGGGCTACTCAATAATTGATATCTGGCCCTACTAGCTGTAAGGTCAGGACAGAAAATAATATGGATAACCACAAGACCCTGCCCCTAATCAAAGTTTTGCTTGCTTGCCGTTATACCTTGCAGCAACAAGCGTTATCCATGTTGATCGAGTCGAGCGGCGATATTGCCGTGGCAGCTCGAACTGCATGTCCTGACGAAGCCGTACAATTGGCTCTGAGCCATAAGCCTGATGTGATTTTACTCGAGCTTGATCCCGGCGATGATCCCCGCATCATTCAGACACTGGCCGCAATAACCATCGAGCCTAAGATTCTTGTTCTCACCACTAACGAGGACTGCGAAACGAATAGTCTGATGATACGACTTGGCGCTATCGGCATAATCAGCAAAAAAGACACTGATCAGACATTGTTTAAAGCCATCCGCTGCATCAATCTCGGCCAGCTCTGGCTGGATCGAAATAGTACCGCCGCAGCATTTCGCAGCTTTCGTAACGGCGAACAACAGCAAGAGCAGGATCAGGTGACCCAGCGTTTCACCAGCTTATCCAAACGAGAACGCCAAGTGGCCCAAGCAATCGCCCAGGGTCTTGATACCCACAAAATTGCCAGTTCCTTTTATATCAGCGAAAAAACTGTACGTAACCACCTTTCGGCCATCTACGAGAAACTGAATGTCTCCAGCCGTCTGGAACTCGCACTGCTTGTCGGCACACGCGATTTGTCGCTCTAAGTTTCCGTAATAAAAATGGCCTATGCGAGTTGGGCCAAATAGCCTAGTTAGAATGAGTCAGTTATCCATTCAATTTTCGGCGAATCGGGTCAATACTATTTCACTATCAATTTTAATGGGTATTGATCCATGCTTTTAGAACCAAAATCCCTAACACAAAATCCGGAACACAGAGATAAAACACGAATTAAAGGCGTTTTTCCGGTTAAGGTGCGTGGAATGGATGCCAGCGGCAGATTGTTCAAAGCTATCAGCATCGCTGACGATATCAGTGCGAGCGGTTTATATCTGCAATTGCCCAAGACAATGCTACCCGGAGCAAGATTGTTTGCCACCGTTCAAATACATGCCGGCTTGACTCTGGCCGTCCGGATGACCGTGCGTCGTACGGAAACTCATAGCCATGGTTTGTCAGGATTTGGCATGGCGTTTACCAGTACCCGACTATTCGCTGGGTAACTAACATAAATAAAGCTGAGTCGGGGATAAGCGTTTTTGTATAACACCCTGATTTACAAGATCATCAGAAAGCAATAGTTACAATTAGCATCATAAAATATTCGTAAATCTACCTTGATGATGGTTTTCGCGCCGGCTTTTATGGGCTGCATTTTACAATCAAACAGTGATGCGCATCTTATCCCGAGCTCAGGTTAATAATTAAAGCTCATAGTGTAATTAAAGCCTTTGAATAGCCGCTTGTTCATTGATGGGCGCAAAGTGTTATTCATTGCAAAGTTTTTGACCTATTCATTTTGTTACTCATCTAGGTAAATCTACCTAGGTAAAATGAATTAAGTTGCTCATGCCGTTATCTGGTTAGGCGGATACTATGTACCACAACGCAAATCATTCATACATTTTTACCGGGTCTGTGCGCTTGAGTTGTATAAAAAATAACTAACTCCTAATATGAGGCATATCATGAAAACTAATAAACATTTAAAATCCAGCCTAGTTACATTAGGTCTCGTTACATCCGCACTTGTCATTAGCGGTTCTGTTTTAGCGGCTCCAAAGCCGAAATTCAATACGCCGACTATTTCTTGTGGCGAATCAACACAGGCATCGATAGATATAAATGTTTGTGCCGGAGCTACCGGCGCACCGGCTGGATTCTCTTTGCAATGGGAAACAGCGGATGCCTTGGCGGCAGGGCCTGATGGAATATTGGGTACGGCAGATGACGGTCAATGGAATTCTTCGGATAGCACGGGCCTATGTAAGGCTTCGTTTTCCGGGAACGCCAACCAGTCGCGTTACAATTTGGCTGCCAATGAATGTACTAGTGTCAATGTTGGCGATTTCTTGTTTGATGAGGGTACCAGCTCTAACTGTATGGAGGTATTGAGCTGTGGAGCCGACTATGTGTTTCGCTCATTTGCACATGCCGACAGCAAAAATGTGAGAAGTGATTTTACCGACAATCTGAGTTGCGGAACGTTACCTTGTGATGAGGATGAAGTACCTGGAGATTGCACGTTAACACAAGGGTATTGGAAAACACACACACCGTTAGAGTGTACAGGGGATACGGATGTGGATAGCAATAATCCTCTATGCATAACTTGGCCCGTTGACAATCTGACTCTCGGAAACGTCAATTATGATGTTGCGAAGTTAGTGAGTATTTTGGATAAGCCTGCCGCTGGCAATGGATTGATTTCTCTGGCTCACCAACTGATAGCAGCCAAGTTGAACATTGCGAATGGTGCCGACGGTTCTTCTGTCTCTGCTGCAATCGCTGCTGCTGATTCATTGATCGCTAGTTTGGTTGTGCCACCGGTTGGTTCTGGCTATTTGGCTCCGAACGTTACAAGTTCTTTGAACGATGCGCTAGCTAATTTCAACGAAGGCGCCACAGGCCCAGGTCATTGTGAATAAAATCAGTTTAGGCTGACAAAGGACCGGCAAGGCTAAACACCTTGCCGGTTTTTTTATAACTTACAATTTGCGCTGAATAAGCTTGAGGAAATTTGTTCGATCATGATACCAAAACTAACGTTATTTGCTTTGTTGGCCTTGGTTTTGACTGGATGTGCGGAGTCAATACGCCAGGAACCGGATGCATTATTGCGCCAAGATATAGACGTTTTGCGCAAGGATGTCGATGAGTTGAAAAAACTGCTCGAACCGAAAAAAGCACGGCCGCCGGAACCGGTGGCAAAAGCTGTCGAGGGGGTGTTGGAGATCGGCAACGCGCCGGTCAAGGGTAATCCGGATGCCAAAATCACTGTGATGGAGTTTTCCGATTATCAATGCCCGTTCTGCAAACGGTATGCCGATGCAACGTTTAGCAAAATCGATCAGGAATATATCAGTACCGGCAAAATCCGTTATGTGTTCCGCGACTTCCCGTTGGCCATGCACAAGCAAGCGAATAAAGCAGCCGAAGCCGCTCATTGCGCTGCTGAACAGGGAAAATACTGGGAAATGCATGATCGCCTGTTTGCTAATCAACAAGCGTTGTCCGATAAAGAGTTATTAGCCCATGGCCGTACACTCGGACTCAAGGGCAAGGCTTTCAAGTCATGTTTGAACAGCGGTAAATATGCTGAACAAATTGAAACCGACATTGCTGAAGGGAAAAAGCTGGGTATCAGCGGTACGCCTTCGGTGTTATTGGGTATCAGTGACGGTAAGCGAATCAAGAATATAAAAATTCTGCGCGGCGCTCATCCGTTTGCGACTTTCAAGCAAGAAATCGAAAAACTGATGAATAGTAAGGATGACAAAGCGGCTAAGCCTTAGTTGTTTTGGAGCTATGAAAGAAAGGAGCTAGGCAAAGCCGATTGGCGTAGCTCCTGTCGTAATTTGGCATATGTCTATGTCGATTTACTGGCAATTGCTAGGCAGAGTGGGATAGCAGGGTTGTTTAATTAAAATGAGCCTGATCAGATACTTAGCATTTGTCTTGAATTACATTCCAAAGTCGCAAGTGGCATTGCTTGTTCCAAATCAAGTTTAAGCTTATACCCAATGATGCGTAGCTTTTTAGTTGTTTGATTTATTTCGGGTTTTCGAACAGCTTCATAGTCACTTTGAATAAAAACGGGATAATCTTCGCAGAAATTATCACCAAAGCCAGCAACACTCATAGCGGTTGTAATATTTTAATAATGAGGGGGGCAGTTATGATTACCATGGATAATTCACATAAAAAACGTTTGGCCGTTGGCTCTGTGGCGAGTTTAGGCTTCGCTTCCGGCCAGGCCTATGCCGTTGACGTAGCTCAAGAAAACGACACTTTGCTTTTTGGGTTGTATGGCTTGCCGGACTGGGTACCCGTGCTTTTGGTCTGCATTCTGTTCGCCGGATTTGCATGGTTTGCGTATGCAGTTATCCAGCGGCTTCGAGGTACTGAGTATCTTAAACGGACTGCAGCTGTTTTTGGGATAGGAGGGGTACTGGCCGGTATGCTGGTAGCTTCATTAAGTATGGATGCCTGGAGGACGTATCGCTACAACGAAATCATCCAGCTCGCTCCAACCGCTGCAGGCAGGCCTTCCACAGGCGGTCCATTGGCGCTTCTTGACGAAGCCGATGCAGAAGGCGCCGCCATCGAATCTACCAAGCCTCAAAAAGTGCTGAATGGGCGTGCTCGCCACGCCAGAGTCAACTTCGATGCGATCAATGCAGACACGTTATTGCTAAATTTATTCGGAGATGCCACGGTAGTCGCAGTGCGTGACCGCATAGTTCAAAATATGCAGGGTGGCTCGGTGTGGGTGGGACATATCGCAGATGACCCTGACAGTGAAGTCACCTTGGCCGTCAAAGGCCAAGCGCTGATGGGAAGTGTTGAATGGAGCGGTCGTTCTTTTGAGATTGTTTATGTCGGTGGCAGTACTCATGCAGTGCGAGAAAACGACCCTAACAAAATTCCTGCCCAGTATGAACCCGCGGAACCCCAACATGATCATCAGGCAGTAGACGGTGACTTAGCCTCCACTGGTTCAGATGGCACAACCAGCGCCGATGTCACTAGCACCGGTCAAGTCATAGATGTATTGGTAGTATATACCCCCAAAGCCCGGAGCAACGCCGGAGGAACCAGTGGCATAGAAACCAAAATCATGAATGCCGTCACCCGCGCTAACCAAGCTTATCTGAACAGCAAGGTCAATATGCAGTTGAACCTGGTAAAAATGGCGGAAACGGCTTATATAGAAACCGGTGTGATGAGTACTGCATTAAGCCGAGTTAAAAGCACTACTGATGGTTATATGGATGAAGTGCATACCTTACGTAATAGCGTCGGTGCAGATGAAGTAGTATTGATTACGGCTGATAGCGATTCCTGCGGAATAGCCTACCGTTTGACTTCACTTAGCACCACATTTGCTACCAGTGCCTTTGCAGCAGTGCATGACGATTCCATATATAACTGCCTGGGTAGTAATAACACATTTGCCCATGAACTGGGTCATACTCAAGGTAATGTTCATGATCCGGATAATTCCACTGGCAGTACTGTATTTCCGGATTCATACGGCTATCGGGTCTGCAGTAAATACCGCGATATCATGTCTTATTCCTGCTCTGGCGAAACCCGTATACCGTATTTCTCTAATCCCGATGTGTTTTATAACAGTCAGCCTACCGGCATACTGGATTACAACAACACCGCCCGGTCGATGAACGCCACCGCGTCCACAGTTGCCAGTTTCCGCATTTCGACAACGGTAACAACCGTGCCTAATACTCCTACAGAATTGACAGCTACGGCCACATCCGGCAGCGCCGTTGCGATAACTTGGAGGGACAATGCCAGCAACGAAACCGGATATTATGTGCAACGTTCACTGGATGGTAGCAGTTGGAGCTTAATCGCTACCTTGGCTGGTAATGCAACTGCCTTTACCGATAGCGGGTTGAATGCAGGTATTATGTATTATTATCAAGTGTATGCTTACAACAGCGTCGGTAACTCCGGCTTTTCCAATACTGCATCGGCCCAAACCCAAGCCGCAGTGACACAGGCGCAACCGGCTGATACTATCGCTCCTGTTGTGGCTATTTCCAATCCGTTAAATGGAGCGAAGTTGTCGGCTACAGTGCAAACTATCAATGTCAGTGCCAGCGACAATGTGGCTGTCACTAATGTGAAGCTCTCTATTGACGGCAAGTTACTGGCAACCGGTACCAGCGGAACCTTGAGTTATAACTGGAATACCAAGAAAGAAAAGACCGGCAACCACACTATCGCGGTAACAGCCGCCGACGCAGCCGGGAACGCTGCTAATACCAGCATTACGGTCAGCAAATAACGGCTGAGGTCAGGTAAACCAAGTCTGTGATCGATTTTGCGATCACAGGCTTTTTTAGGTTTTATAAAATACTATAAATGGGCTCAGCTTGTATTGATAAGCATATCGCGAGATGCGTAACATTTCGCTATAGCTCTTCCCGATTAAAACAAAAATATAAAATTAAAAAATACTTAAGATTTTATTGATATAAAGTTTTAAGCAAAATAAGTACCTGAATATAAGTTTCCAGCTTTTGCTCAATGCTGGAGTGCAGGTTTTGCCTACATGGACAGATATTTGCTCCTCGGCAATTGCTCCTGCATTGCTCTACTACAGGCCATCCATGGCCTTATGCAATATCTGCATTGACCTCCACGGATGGAGGAAATGCCGCAAGATTGCCTGGAGCAATCGCGGCCACCACATCCCTGTGGATTATGTTGGTAAGGATGTGAGCGCAAGCTTTGCCTGCTTTGCAAGCAGAGCTTGCACTCCAAAATACCGGAAAATTTTAGTTCGATCACTTAGCAATTTAATCTAATAGGTAATAACGCTTATTGATCAAACAAGACGTATATCCTAATCTTAAAATTTATTAATTTATCCAGAATAATGGCATATGAATCGCTGCTAACTGTTTTGCAAGATAAACAGAAACTTTCCGCCACAGAGTTAAAAAAAGTTGAGCGCATGCAAAAAACATCGGTATCGGAAAGCGTGCCGCAGTTACTTGTTAAGCTTGGCTTGTGTTCGGAGCTGGATGTGGCTGATGCTTTTGTCGAATCAGGCCAGTTTGAAAAAGTCACGCCGGATCAATATCCGCTGGAAATGCAACTGCCGGAAAGCGTGCCGTTGCGCTTTTTAAAAAACTATCATGCTATCGGCTTGCATAACAATAACGACATTACCGTCGCCCTGATGGATCCGGAAGACCGGTTTGTCATTGATGCGTTAAAACTGGCGACCGGGAAAAACATTGTTCCCAAAGTCGGGCTGCTTTCGGAGATTGATGCCGCGCTGGAAGTGCAGTATGGCGAAAGCCATGCACAAACGGACAAGCTGGCCGACGATCTGAACGTCGATGATCTGCGCGAAGAAGATCTGGAGCATTTAAAAGACCTGGCCAGCGAAGCACCGGTGATCAAAATGGTCAACCTGATCATGCAGCGGGCGATTGAAACCCGGGCCTCGGATATCCACATTGAGCCTTTTGAGCAATCGCTGAAAGTCAGGCTACGCGTCGATGGGGTATTGAAGGATATCGATGCTCCCTCGGTTAAATCCACCGCAGCGGTGATTTCGCGTATCAAGATCATGGCCAAGTTGAACATTGCCGAGCGCCGTTTGCCCCAGGATGGGCGCATCAAAGTGCAAATGCTGGGCAAAGAGCTGGATTTGCGGGTTTCCACGATACCGACGATGTACGGCGAAAGCGTGGTGATCCGTTTGCTGGACAAGGAAACCACTGTGCTGGACTTTGCCGCACTAGGCTTTTCCGGCAAGCATCTACAGCAGTTTATCGAGGTGTTGTCTCAGCCGCACGGCATCATCCTGATCACGGGGCCGACCGGAAGCGGAAAATCGACGACGATGTATGCCGCTTTAAAGCAGCTCAACACGTCCGAGCGGAAAATCATCACCGTCGAAGATCCGGTGGAATACCAGATGGAAGGGGTTAACCAGATTCAGGCGAAACCGCAAATAGGCCTGACCTTTGCCTCGGCGTTGCGTTCTATCGTGCGGCAAGATCCCGACGTGATTATGATCGGTGAGATGCGCGATCTGGAGACTGCAAGAATCGCCGTGCAATCGGCGTTAACCGGGCATTTGGTGTTATCGACGCTGCATACTAACGACGCGGCCGGCGGTGTCACCCGATTGCTGGATATGGGCCTTGAAGAATATCTACTCACGTCCACCGTCAACGGCATATTGGCGCAACGTCTAGTGAGAAAACTGTGCCCCGACTGCAAGCAACCCTATACGCCGCCTTCGGATATCATAGAAGGCATGAGGCTGAAGCAGTTTGCTTCGGGTATCGCCAGGGATGGTGTGTATGCCGAAAACCTGTCGGGAACAGGTTCGGCAATCGCCAAAGAGGGTGTGAATGTTAGCAGCCAGCCGGGAACTGGCGCGGAAGGCGATATTGTCTTATACAAACCAGTCGGCTGCGCATCTTGCGGCGGCTTGGGCTACCGCGGGCGATTGGCGATTATTGAATTCCTGCAAATGACCGATCCGTTGCGTAAATTGATTATGGCGCATGAAGAGGCCGGGGCCATTCAAAAGCTCGCCATTGAAGAAGGCATGACCACAATGTACGAAAACGGTGTAATAAAAGCGCTGCAAGGAATTACCACTTTGGAAGAAGTGCTGCGGGTAACGTCGGAAACATAATGTTATTTGCCTATAAAGTAGTTAATAGTTTCGGCGAGATTGAAGAAGGCGTCAGAGACGCGGTTGATGATCGGCATTTGATTGCGGCGTTGCAGGCGGAAGGGTATATCCCGGTTCGTGTGGTGCCGGCCAGCGCCAAATCGTTTCTGGGTTTACCGCTGGGCTTGAAACAGTCCAAATTATCGCAAAAAGATATTGCGCTGTTCACCAGCGAATTGGCAACCTTGCTGGAATCCGGATTGCCTTTGGATAAGTCCTTGCTGGTATTGATGGATTTGACTGAAGACAACGAACGGGTCACCAAGTTGATCGGCAGGGTACTGGATAAAGTCAAAGGCGGCTCGACATTGGCCGATGCGCTGGAAAAACAGTCCGGCATTTTCAGCAAGTTTTACCTGAACATGATACGTGCCGGTGAAGCTGGGGGCAGTTTGGGCGAAGTATTAACGAGGCTGTCCGAATACCTGGAGCGTTCCCGCGAGTTAAAAGATACGGTCAGCACGGCCTTGATCTATCCGGCCATCTTGCTGATCATGTCAGTGGCGTCTTTGTTCGTGATGCTGACTTTCGTGGTGCCGCAGTTTTCGGAAATGTTCGAAAGCGCCGGCAAGGCGCTGCCGGTACCGACGCAGATCGTGGTGGGACTGGCCGAATGGCTGCAAAGCTACTGGTGGGTTTTGATTTTGGCTATTGTCGTCGTCACCGGCTATATGAACCTTCAAATGGCTGATCCGGTAAGAAAGAAGGTCTGGGACGGCCGTTTTTTAAAATTGCCGTTAGTCGGGACGATCATTTTGAACAAGGAAACCGCCAACATCAGCCGCACCTTAGGCACCTTGTTGGGTAACGGCGTTTCGATATTGTCGGCTTTGGTTATCGTTCGCGAAACAGTCGATAACCTGGTTCTGGCGGCGTCCATTCAAGATACCGAAGACCAGTTAAGACAGGGCAAGAATATGTCGGATGCCTTGCTGGATAAAGGAATATTTCCAAAGATGGCCATGCAGATGATAAAAATGGGCGAGGAAACAGGGCGGCTGGAAGAAATGCTGCTGCGCGTTGCCAATATTTACGATAAACAGCTTAGAGTGGAAATACAGCGTATGCTGGCATTGTTGGAACCGGCATTGATCATTTCGCTGGGACTCATGATTGCGGGCATCATCGTATCGATCTTGCTGGCTATTCTGAGCGTTAATGATTTAGCTTTTTAAACAGGAAATACGACATTATGAAACAAATGAAAAAAACTATCGCCAGGGAAGGTGTGAATGCTGCAAACTGTATGAGAACCCAAGCAGGCTTTACCTTGCTTGAGTTGCTGGTTGTGTTGGGCATTATTGCAATGCTGGCCGGAATAGTCGGGCCGCAGGTTATGAAACACATGGGCGAGTCCAAAACCAAAGCGGCCAAAGTGCAAATAGAAGACCTGTCGGCTGCCCTGGACATGTACAAACTGGACTTGGGCAGTTATCCGTCCACCGAGCAAGGCTTGAAAGCGCTGATTGAATCGCCGGACAGCGCCAAACGTTGGAACGGCCCTTATTTACGTAAAGCTAAAATGCCGTTGGATCCATGGCAACAGGAATACCACTACGCTTCTCCCGGCGAGCACGGGAAGTTTGATTTATATACCTTAGGGGCGGACGGCAAGGAAGGCGGTGAAGGCGAAGACCAGGATATTGTTAGTTGGGAATGACTTATACGGCACAGCGCTGTAAAGGTTTTACCCTGCTGGAACTGGTGGTAGTGCTTTTTGTCGTTGTTTTGGGGTTTTCCGCGATCGGTCTTAACCTGTCATCAGGAAGCGACACGACAAAAATCAAAGCGGCGGCAAGAGATATCGTTTCAGCGTTGCGTTATGCCAGGGGGCAGGCTTTAATGACCCACAGGGAAACCACGGTAGCTCTCGATCTTGAAAGCAACAGCTACACGGTCAGCGGTCGGGACAAGCTTTATAAAATTCCCGAAGATATCGATGTTACCGTAGTGACTGCGCAAACCGAATTAACCGGGGAAGGCTCAGCGAACATCCGTTTTTTTCCCGATGGCTCTTCCACGGGCGGAAGAGTTACGTTGGAGCGGGGGCAGACCGTGTGGAAAATCGATATAAACTGGTTAACCGGCCAGGTTGAACCTGAAAATGAATAAGCAGCGCGGCTTTTCTTTATTGGAAATACTGATTGCGTTTTCAATACTGGCGCTTTCCTTAGGGATTTTGCTGAAGATATTTTCTGCCGGCGTCAACATCGCCGGCGTTGCCGAGGAATATACCGAGGCCGTTCAAATTGCTGAATCTCTCATGGCTAGAACAGGCGTGGAAGCACCCTTGCGGCAAGGCGAGATTACCGGGACGGAAAATGAAAAATACTATTGGCGGGTATCCGTTAGCCCGTTCCAGTTCATGGCTGAGAATGTGGATGTGACGACCATACCGGCGGTGCTTTACAAGGTTAAGGTTATCGTTAGCTGGGGTGGTGATGCCAGGGCCGATGGCAGGCAGGTCGAGCTGGTGACATTGAAACTGACGAAAAAAATATTATGAGCAAAGCCCCCGCACAAGCTTCAAGGCTAAGATACGCGACGGGCTTCACGCTGATTGAAGTGCTGATAGCAATGACGCTGTTAAGCCTGATGGTCGTTTTATTGTTCAGTAGCCTGAGAATTTGCGCGCAAAGCTGGGAGCAGGGAGAAAATAAAATAGCCGAAGTGAACGAGGTTGCCGTAGTCTATAACTTCTTTCAGCGGCATTTATCCTCGGCCACACCTTTGTGGAACGATTTTATCGCCGGAAGTGATGTGGATGCGGCAAACCAGCCGGAAACAGGGGCGGCGGACAACAGTGGCGCGGACGCGGAAAACATGAACAAGACATTCTCTTTCCAAGGCCGGAAAAACGCCTTGCAGTTTGTCTCGGTTTTTCCTGCAAGCGCCGGTAGAGCAGGCATGCAGCTGTTTTCGATAGAGCCGCAGCAAGAGGATAAAGAGCAGGTTATCAAAGTGACGCTAACGCCGTTCTTTCCGCTAACGGAAGGCGAAGAATGGCAGCAGGAAGAGGAAATCCTGCTAAGGCATGTAAGCGACTTTGAGCTTTCTTATTTTGGCGCTGTCGATAATACGGATAAATACGAGTGGCAGGATGAATGGCTGAAAAAAGACGTTCATCCGCAATTGGTCAAAATCAACATCAGCACGACAGATGGCGTTTCTTGGCCGGAAATGATCATTGCGCTAAAAGTGGCAGGTGCGGGAAGTGGAGTCAATTCGGAACCGTTAGAAGGTAGCCAGTGAGCAGATCTGGCGGCTTTGCCCTTGTGCTGGTTTTGTGGGTGTTGAGTCTGATGACCATCATGGCCGGCAGTTTTGCCCTGAGTATGCGGCGGGAAGCGGGCATCGTGGCCGGCAGCAGCAATAATGCCCAGGCCGTGGCTGTCGCAGAATCAGGGCTTGCCATTGCAGAGCTGATGGTCATGAATCCGGACCCGCAGCAGCGTTGGCATACCGATGGCAGTATTTATCAAATTGATTACGCGGACTCGACAGTCCGCGTTCGGCTGCTATCTGAAGCGGGCAAAGTGGATTTAAACCGCGCAGATGAGGCTCTGCTGCAAGAACTGATGAGGCATGCGCCGGTTGATGAAGAGTTGCAAACCAAGTTGCTTAACGCGATTCTCGATTGGCGCGATGGGGATGATCTGGTGCGCATCAATGGCGCGGAGAAAGAAGAATATAAGAAAGCGGGATTGAGTTATCAGCCTCGCAACAAGCCGTTTCAATCCGTTGACGAGTTACAAATGGTATTGGGCGTCAATGAACAGATATTCAAGTGGCTTGAAAGCTTGGTCACAGTCCACTCTGAACAGACGAATGTTGACACGGCTCAGGCTGCCAAAGAGGTTTTATATATCTTGCCGGGAATGGACATTGGGTTGATAGACCAATACCTTGAGGCCAGGCGGGAAAATGCGATTAGCGGCTTGCCTCCGCCGGCAGCTCCGGTAGCCTCTAATTCAGGCACGGTATCCGGGCAAGCAGGTGTTAACACGCCCGCAGCAGCTATTAGCGGCGGAGCGGAACAAAAAGGCGCAATCACGGTGGTTGCCGAAGCACGGTTGAATGACGGCGCTACAGCCGCGATCAGTGCGCTGATCAAAAGGCAGGATAGTCCGGCGGGGACGTCGCCGTTTCAAGTCCTGAAATGGCAACGTAATGTTGCGGTTGACGCGTCATTGTTTATAGATGAAAAAAATGAGTTGCTAGTGAGACAGTATGCCGAACCTGAATTCAACAATTGATCTGGACGTTAAAAAGTTCTTCCGCTGGTGGCAGCGCGAACTCGACTTTTTAGTGCCTGAAAAAATCAGGCAGCTGGTTCATGAGAAACAGGGTTTTATTATTGTTCGTCCCGAAAACAACCGGCTGGCGCTGACTTATGTGCTAAATGAAAAAATCGAGCCTTTGGCGATACTGGAGCGCAACGCCGCAGGCATCGAGCAATATAAAGCCCTGCGCGCCAAAGATGAGCGATTGGCTAAAGCAAATGTGATACTCCGGCTGACAGGAAATGAAGCGATTCAAAAAGAGCTTGCCCTGCCGGCCGCAGTAAAAGAAAACCTGTCCCAGGTTGTGGCTTACGAACTTGACCGCTATACGCCGTTTAAGGCGGAGCAGGTTTATTTTGCGGTTAAGCCTTTGGAAGGCGAGCATGAGCCTGGGCAAATCAGGGTTATGCTGGTTTTAACTCCAAGAGAAACACTTGATGCTTTATATGAATTCATCAGGGCAATGGACATATCGCCGCTATTCGTCGACTATGAGGCGACGCCAAATGATCTTGAGCAACGTTATGACACCTACAATTTATTACCGGAAAGCCTAAGGGAAAAACCGGCAACGGCACCGCGCCTGATTTATACCGGCTTGATTGCGGGAATATTATTACTGCTGGGAGCCGCGCTGATGCTGCCGGTCTGGTTTGAATATCAGACGGTCAACACGTTACAGGAAAAAATCGATACCATAGAAAAGGATGTCAGAGAAGTTAAGGCCATGCAGTTGGAGATTGATGCGATGATCGATGAAACGCGACTATTAATAGCGGAGAAAAACGCGGCTCCAACCATAGTGGATATGCTGAACACCCTAAGCATGCTGATAAAAGATGATACCTGGCTGTCCTATGCGCAATATGCGGACAAAAATCTGCAAATACAGGGCGAGTCGCCTTCCGCTTCTACATTGATCGGCGTTCTGGAAGACTCTAAATTGTTCGCCAACGCCCGCTTTGTCTCGCCGGTCACTCAGGATAGGGTTACCGGACAGGAGCGGTTCCAGATTACCGTTGACGTAATTCCGGCAACTGAGCCTTCAACTATGTCGCCGCCCGCTGCGCCGGTTCCGGGCCGTGCGGCGCACACACCATCCCAGGCGATGCCGGGAGGGGCAAATGGCCAAGGTCGGTAGTCAGCAAATGCAGCGATGGCTGGCCGTCGCCCTGTTGCTTGCAGCGATACTGATTGTCATCCTCGCCATTATCGTGCCCGTGGTTAACAAAGGCCTGGATCTGCACGAGACCAGAAATGGTCTTGTTTTCAAGCTACAGCAATATGAGCGAATTCTGGCAAGAAAAGACGCTGTCATTGAAAACATGACTGCCATAAAAGAGCAGTATCAAGCTCGCGGGCTTTTGAATAGACAGAGTACCGGTGCTTTAGCATCCGCTGAGCTTCAGGAGTTTATTAAAAGAACCATTGTCGAAGCCGGCGGACAGTTGAGCAGTACTCAGGCGCTTCCCGTCTCGGCATTTTCTCCCGGCAATGGAAAATCTCCTAAATCCGCGCAGCAGGGCGCCAAGAATGAATTTAACCGGATAACCGTCAGCGTAAGGATGACAGGCAGCAGCAGAGTGTTACGGGCTGTGTTGTATAAAATAGAAACATCAATGCCGCTGATTATTATCAATCAGATAGAGATAAGGCCGGTACGTGGCGTTAGAAGCCGGACAACGCGGCAAATAGAACTGAGCAACGAACTGGATATTAACTTTCAAGCGGTTAGTTTTATGAGAAAGCGGCCGGAATGAATATTAAGCTTATAAAATTGCTGGTATCTGTCGCCATAAGCCTGTGTTTGGTTATCGCCGGAGAATGGTTGTACGCACGTTATATGCAGCATCGCTTGCTGGCATCAATCGCCGAGGAAAAGCCGCAAGAATATAAAGCGGACCAGTTGCCCGAAATAGAACTGACCAGTCAGCCGGAAGACAGTTATGTCGATCTGGTTGCCAGGCCGTTATTTATTAAAGGCAGAAAACCTGTCGATGAGCCGGTTCGTGAAGCGGGGCAAGCTGCCGCTAAACCGGAGACTTTCGATTGGCAGCTGACCGGAGTTTACAGTACCAAGCAAACCGTATCGGCATTATTCAGCCGGTCTAAATCAAAAGTCGCCAAAGACAATCATCGGAAAATAACCGTAGGCGAAGATCTTGATGGTTGGAAACTGATCGAAATAAACAAGGACAGGGCTGTGCTTAAACAAGACAGTAAAGAAAAAGAACTCTTGCTTCGAAAACCAAAATCAAAAATACCATTACCGGGCGCGAATGGCTCAGCGCCGGCTAAACCTGCTCCTGCCCCGGCCGCAACACCTGAATCCGAACCGCCACCTCCACCTCCACCTCCACAAGATAATAACGGAGACACATCTGAGGGTAACCAATGACTAATATAAAAAAAATAACAACAGCTTCCTGTCTAGTGGTCGTAGGTTTAACACTGTCAAGTTGTGAATCGCTCGGACCCAAACAGGCCGCTAAATTGCCGTTGACGCCGATCAAAAAAGATCAACCCGATGTGCTTATAAAAGAACTGCAAAACAAAGCGCCGACTACCGGAGAAGCCCAGACCAAGCCGGAATTATTTCCCGGCACCAACCGGTTTGTGAGCGAAACCACAGTGCCGCACAGGAAAGGCAAGACCACCGGAGAAGGCGCATACAGCCTTAACTTTGACGAAGCCGATTTGGGGGAGGTGGCCAAAGTGGTGCTAAGCGACATCCTCGGACTGAACTATGTGCTCAGCCCTAAAGTGGCAGGCAAGGTCACCCTGCAAACAACGGAGCCCTTAAGCAAGGACGAGCTCATTCCCACGCTGGAAATGCTGCTGCGCATGAATAATGCCGTGTTGATCCGGGATGCCAACATTTACCATATCGAGCCAGCCAGCGAAGCTATGTACAGCTCCGGCTTTTCAGCGCCCGGCGCTGCCGGCAAGACAGGCTTCCAGGTCAGGGTTATTCCGGTCAGAAATGTCCCCGTACAAAATATTGCCGATGTGATAAAACCGCTGGTGCAGGAAAAGACCATTCTCAATGTTGACGCCACGCGCAATATCCTGATTGCGTCCGGCACCCCGGATGAAGTGGGGCGGGTCATGGACATGGTCAGCACTTTCGATACCGATGTGATGAGGGGGCGGTCATTCGGCCTGTTTCCCTTGGCCCATGTTGAACCGGAAACTTTGATTAAAGAATTGGAGCAGATTTTTTATAAAAAGGGCAAGGAGGGGGACGACAATGAGTTTTTCCGCTTTATTCCCGTTGAAAGATTGAATGCCGTTATGGCAATTACGCATCAGGCCAGCTTTTTAAGGGATATTGAGAACTGGGTATTCCGTTTGGATAAAGCCAATACCGCATCCGGCGGCGGCGTAAATGTCTACAGAGTTCAAAATGTCGATGCTGAAGAACTGGCGGGGACATTAAATGAGATTTTTACCGGTGCGGCCAGGAAAGAAAAAACTGCCAAAGTCGCTCCGGGACAGGATGCGGCTGAAGTAAGCAATAAACAGCAGACTGACAGACAGCCCAAAAAATCACCTGCCAGCAGAGGCACCGCGCAAACCGGAGATGCGGAAGTTGCCAATGTGGGCGAGGTAAAAATTATTTCTGACGTGGCCAATAATTCGGTGGTGGTTGTTTCCACCCCGCAGGAATACGAGGTGATACTCCCTGTCATCAAACAGCTCGATTCCTTGCCGCTGCAAGTGCTGCTTGATGCGACGATCGTTTCGGTTACGTTAACCGATAATTTAAAGTATGGAATATCTTGGTATTTATCCCAAGGAGACGATGCGATTAGCAGCAACAATAATCCTCCAACGACCAGCGCACAGACGTTTGCCGGTAATCTTGGGACTGCGGCCGCAGCTGGTCTTGCTGCTGCTGGAACAGGCGGATTAAGCGCGATATACAGCTCGGGGGCGGTGAAAGCCCTGTTAAGCGCACAAGCTGTTAAAAACAATATCAATGTGATTTCTTCGCCATCGCTAATGGTATTGAATAATCAGGAAGCGAAAATAAATGTCGGCGACCAGGTGCCCATACAAACCGGCAGCACATCGGTTCCTATTGCCGGCGGGGCGGATGGCGCCAGTATAGCCCAGTCCAACACCATTCAATACAAGGATACCGGTGTTACCCTGGAAATTACGCCCAGGGTTAATGCCAACGGTATGGTTATCATGGAAATCAAGCAGGTGGTCAGTACGCCAAAAAACACAACGACAGGCGTCTCAACTTCGCCCACCATTCAGAAAAAAGAGATCGAGAGTTCCGTAGCTGTCAGTGATGGCGAAACTATAGTATTAGGCGGTTTAATTGAGGAAACCAACAGTAATGACAAAAACGGCATTCCTTTCTTACAGGATATTCCATGGATAGGGCCAGTATTTGGAGGAACAACAAGAAATACTACCAAAACAGAGCTGGTTGTCCTGATCACGCCGCGCGTAGTGAAAAGCAGGCAGGATTCCAGGTTCATTTCTGATGAATTCAAACGGAAATTAACCGGAATTTATGAGGAGAGGCCCGTTGTTCCAGAGGTCACGGTAGTGCAATAGTTGAGAGTACGCTGATGGCAGGTATGTCGCTTAAGGCATACCGCATCCTTTGCGTAACGCACCTATTTCCAAGATTTCGCTAATTTTTGCGCGCAATAGATGTAGCGGCAGGCCTGGCGCAATGCGGCCCGGCCTGTCAACAAGCTTAACGGGTAATAACTTCGGTACCTTTACCGATCAGCACCACATCTGCGGGGCGCATTGCAAAAATGCCGACTGTGACCACGCCGGTAATGTTGTTGATGATTTGTTCCAGCTTGATCGGATCGATAATGTCCAGGTTGTGCACATCGAGAATCACGTTGTGGTTATCGGTGACAACGTTTTCCCGCCATACCGGTTGACCGCCTAATTTAACCAGTTCTCTGGCCACATAACTTCTGGCCATCGGGATCACTTCAACCGGCAACGGAAATTTGCCCAGCACATCGACGCATTTGGTCTCGTCAACAATACAAACGAACTGTTTGCTGGCTGCGGCAATGATCTTTTCGCGAGTCAATGCGCCGCCGCCGCCTTTAATCATGTGTTTGTGCGGGGTTACCTCATCGGCGCCGTCGACGTAAACATCCAATGTGCCGACCGCATTCAGGTCCAGCACAGGGATGCCGACTTTTTTCAAATGCGCAGTGCTTACTTCGGAACTGGAGACCGCGCCTTCAATCTGGCCTTTAATATCGGCCAAATAATCGATGAAATGCTTGACTGTAGAACCGGTACCGACGCCGACGATGGAGACATCTTTAACGTAATGTATCGCGGCTTGGGCTACTTTTTGTTTTAATTCATCTTGAGTCATGAAGCTTCCTGATTTTAGTTAAGGGTGAGTAAATGGTGTGTGATAATACCGCAGATAGTGTTGTCCCGAAAAGTTTTGTTCTTTTGCAGCCGTTCCTCGCAGAATGGCATTTTCTGTAGGGCGTGCCATGCCCGCCTTAACTTCCAAGGCGCGCATGGCACGCCCTACGATGGCAGGACTTATTTCGAGAGCTACACAGCGAATATTCAGCTGATTTTAAAAAATGCCGCTACGATAAATTAAAGTTCTTATGTTCATCCTGCATAGCTCCAATAAAACCGAAAATCTGGTCTTTCACTTAACCACGGTCATTGAAAGCTCACCGCTGTCATCGCCTTTCGCCAAAGAAGTTTTTCTAATTCAAAGTCAGGGCATGGAGCGCTGGTTGTCGCAGCAGCTGGCCAGCCAATTCAAAGTCTGGGGCAATTACGAGTTTTTATTTCCGGGCAAGTTTTTCAGCTCCCTGGCGCAGAGCATCGACAGCCGCTTAAGCGATGCGGCTTTTGAGCGTCATTTGATGCTGTGGCGGATTGAGGCGTTGTTACGTCGACTGCCAGGGATGGCGGCCGAGACTGCTCCCGGCAGTCCTCGGCATTTCCCCCATCCATGGCGGTCAGAAGTGTCGCAATCGGTAGGGAACCGATGCGACAGGCTCGACGGCGACGTGTTTGCGCCGCTGACGCAATACCTGTCCGGCGAAAATGTCGCCTTAAAGCGCTATCAACTCGCCCAGCAACTGTCGCAGATTTTCGACCAATACCAGATGATGCGGCCGGATATGCTGGAGGCGTGGCAAAAAGGCCGGTTGCTGTATGAAACAACAACGGAACACTGGCAGCAGGCGCTATGGCTGCAAATAACCGAACAGACCGGCAGCAAGCACCGCGGTTCGTTGTGGCTGGATGTGATCGCCAAACTCAATGGCGCAGAGGAAAGCGCATTCAGTCCGCAACTGCCGGAGCGGATTTCGGTGTTCGGACTTAATACTATGCCGCCGTTATTCTTGAGCTATTTGCAAGGCCTGTCCAGACATTGCCAGTTGCATCTTTTCCTGCTCAATCCGGCGCAGGACTTCTGGGCCGATCTGGCCGGTAAAAGACAGCGCGCTCTTGACGAAAACTTTAGCGGTCATCCGCTGTTGTCGACCTTAGGCCAGCAGGGGCGCGAGTTTCAGGAAATGCTGCTGGAGCAGGCGCAGTTCGACTTCGAACCGGAAAGCTTTGAGCCTGGCGAAGCGCACACTAATCTGCAATGGCTGCAAAACGGCATTTTGAATAACCAGTTGGACGGGCAGCCTTTACCGCCGGACAACTCCATCAGCATCCATGCCTGCCATTCCCGGATGCGCGAAGTCGAAGTGCTAAAAAACCAGTTGCTACAAGCGCTGGAAAACGATGCAACGCTGGAGCTGCGCGATATTGTGGTCATGGCGCCGGATATTCAGGTGTATGAGCCGTTTATTTCCGCCGTGTTCGACGATATTCAACATGCTATCGCCGACCGGAGCTTACGCCTGAGCAACAACGCGTTGGACGCATTCATCCGTTTTTTGGATTTGAGCCAAAGCCGTTTCGGCTGGCAGACTGTGCTGGATTTGCTGGAACAGCCGGTGGTGTATCCGGGTTTCGGTTTGTCCGAAACCGATCTGGAACTGGTTAAACACTGGGTGCGGGACACCCGCGTACGCTGGGGCCGGTCGGCGCAGCACAAGCGGGAGCTCGGCCTTCCCGAACTCAACGAAAACACTTGGCAGGCGACGTTGGATCGGTTGCTAATGGGCTACGCGGTGGGCAGCGATCAGGATTTTGTTGCGGAGGTACTGCCTTACCGGGACATTGAAGGCTCGTCGGCGCAGGCTTTGGGCAGTCTGTGCGATTTTATGCAGCTGCTGTTTAAAGCCAGCAAGGAGCTCAAGCAGGCGAAGCCGTTGAAAAGCTGGAGCACACAGCTTTATTATTATGCCGATCAGCTATTGGCCGCAGCGGAACCGGTCGAGCGCCAGCAGCTGAACGAATTGCTGGCGGAACTGTCGGCCGAGCTGGCTGCGGTGCATAACGACGATGTCGATCTGCAAGTGATCATCAGCTGGCTGAAAGGCATGGTTGCCGAGCATAAATCGGCGAACGGCTTTTTGCGCGGACAGCTGACTTTTTGCTCGATGTTGCCGATGCGTTCCATCCCGTTCAAAGTGATTGCGCTGCTGGGCATGAATGACGGCGAGTTTCCCAAAACCGACCGTCCTTCGACCTTTGACCTGCTCGCCAAGGATTTTCGCAAGGGCGACCGCTCGCACCGCAGCGATGACCGTTACCAGTTCCTGGAAATCCTGTTGTCGGCCAGACAGCAGCTGATTGTGACCTATGTCGGCCAGTCGATCAGCCATAACGATCCCATTCCGCCCTCGGTGGTAATCAGCGAATTGCTGGAAGTTTTGCCACACGGGGACGGCCTGATTATCCGGCATCCCTTGCAACCGTTCAGCCGGCGCTATTTTGACGGGACTGCAAATTTGTTCAGCTTTTCCGAGCCCGATTACGAAACCGCTAAGGCATTATCCGGCAGGAGCGATCAGGCGCTGGCTTCTACAGGTTTATGGTGGCAAGGAACCATTCCGGAAAATAATGCAGGTACGGAAGTGATCGAGCTGGACGAATTGTTCAGCTTTTTCCGACATCCCCAGCGCCATTTCATGCAGCGGCAAATGGACCTGCGCTTTACCGGCATGAGGATCAATGCCGAAGAGCGCGAGCCGTTCAGCATCGACAGGCTTGAGGGTTATGGCATTTATCATGAATGGATACGCGATGCGCTAAACGACAAGCCGGTATCGGTGAAGAAATTTCAGGCCCAGGGGCGGTGGCTGGCGGGCGTGCCGGGCGAGTTGGAGTTTGAGCGGCAACAACGTGTAATCAATCAATTTGTAGCGCGAATAAAAGCTAAAAACCTGGGCGCGCCTTTGGATGATTTGCCGGTCGACATAACTGTCAACGGCTGTCGCTTGATAGGCAAACTCGGTAATCGTTACGAATGCGGCAGCCTGTTTTATCGCTACGCCGACCTTAAGGGGCGGGATTTTATCTGCGCCCTGTTGCATCACCTGATTGTCAATCAAGTCCACCAACAGCAGTCGTCGGCAATCGGCAACCGCTCGCTACATTCTTCTCCCGGTCTTGGCTTCTTACCTTCCGACCTAACCTTCCTGGCCGGAGAAAATACCGTAACCATGCCGGGAGCGGCCGCAGCCATGCACTCGACATTTTTGCTCAGCACCGATGAAGACTTAAGCTTCTTGCCCGAGCATTGCCAGCCGGACCTGCTGGCTGCGTTGATAGAAATTTATCGCCAGGGCTGTAAACAGCCCGATGCGTTTTTTGTCGATCCGGCTTTGGCCTATATTAAGCAGGCCCATAAGCTGGCAGGCAGCAACCGGGCGTCAAAGTCCCCGCTGGATGCCGCTATCGAGCATTTGTCCAGAGCCGCCCAGCAGCCCTACGAGCCTGAACTCAGGCGGCTTTACGGTAATGTAGCGGACATCGGGCTGGTGTTGGGCGAGTCGTTTGAGCGGCAATGTCAAAGCCTGTTACAGCCGATTTGGATTGCAACGCATCTATGACAATGCGTTATTGATCGTCCTCGCGTTCCGATGCTTAACTGTACACAAGTTTTGCCGTTGCCAAAGGAATCGCGTTTGCGGGGTCTAGCAACCAGACAGTCAATCGTTTGCGGTGAAGGTCAGCTCAGGATCGAGAGCTGGGAACTGCTGAGTTTGTGCAGCTTCAGCAAGTTGAATAAGCCATCATACGAATAGCAGTTGCTTTGCAAAACATGTAAATAGTTCTACGCAACATTGTTTTTTATCCGGTTGCGCCATAAAGGGGGGGCTCACCTTGAACTCATCCGGCTTTATTTAGCGTCGCTTAACACCCGTTCTGTTTCATTGCACCCTAAACCGCTATGCCATTCCTGCTTCTTTCCATATCGCCATCGAAATTAATTTCAACCTATGACTAAGCCGCTTTCAACCGTCGTGGACCTGGTCCGGCAGTACGGCGGCGTTGTGTCGCACGCCGCCCTGGATCCTTCGCACAGCACCTTCCGCATTCCCGACATTGACGGGCTGATCAGCTATTTGCCGGTATCCCGGTGTGCTGTCGTGCAGGGCGATCCGATCTGCGCGCCGGAACATAAAGCCCAATTGGCCGACGCCTTTGCCGACTATTGCGCAAGCAAGGACTGGTCGATCTTGTACGTCACTGCAACCGCCGGCTTGCAGGCCTATGCCCACGGGCGCGGATATATTTCGATGGAGGTTGCCGATCTGTTGATGGCCGATCCCCAGAATGATCCTGAGGCAAGCGCGGAGGGCCGCCATTTGCGCCAGCACCTCAACCACGCCCGGCGGGCGGGGGTGAGGGTGAGCGAGTACAGTGGAGAACCCGATGCACAATTTGAAGCCCAAACACAGGCGATGTGCGAAGCATGGCTGCGTGGTCGCCATGGGTTGCAGATGTATCTGGGCCGTCCCCGGCTTTTCGATGACCGGGTGGGTCGGCGCTGGTTCATTGCCGAACAGGCAGGCAAGGTGATCGGTTTTCTTTCCATGCTGCGGGTGGGGGGCGCCGAGTGCCCGAACCTGATCAACATCGTGTTTTCCGCGCCTGTTGCGCCGCTCTACACCAACGAACTCATGGTGACCACGGCTCTGCAGGCATTACGCGAAGAAGGGTTGCGTTCGGTCTGCCTGGGGGTCGGACCGCTGGAGGCGCTGGGCCGGATTGAGGGGTGCGGCGCCACCGCGGAATGGCTGTCCCGCAAACTTTACCGCTTGATCTCGACCAAACTCATGCACCAATACGACAAGACAGTGTTCTGGGAAAAATTCCGCGTGACGCAAAGGGAGCCCTTATACCTGCTGTTCCAATCGCCGCGCATCAAACTGAGAGAAATTTACGCCCTGTTGCGGGCTCTTCATTTTTCCGTGAAAGGATAAGCCCGAGCCACGCGGATGGTAGCTTGGCTGGATGTTGGCTTTGGCAAGGCCGGCCCACCCTGGAGATGCTGAAGAAAAAAACCAACAGTCGCGCGCCTTGCCATGATGCGCACTTGCCGTGAATCCGCCGTGCCGCTGCGGCAGATGCCGTAGCCGAATCGGTCCGGCTCATCCAGCATCTGCACATGGTCAGCATCCCGCAGTGTCAGTTCGACGGTTCCTGCCGGCGCTTGCTCGAAGAAGCGCAGGTAATTAGTCGCCAGCGGCGCGCAGACACTAGAGGCGCGCCAGGCAACTTCCGCGCCGATCAACAGTAGCGGGGCCTTCAAGCCGGCAAGCAGGCCGTGCACTACCGAGACGTTGCCGTTGTCGTCGGGATCGATGGCCACCACGCCGGCAAAACCGTCGTATTGCGCGGCGGCAAGCACTGCATCCTTGCCGCCCATCGAATGGCCGGCGATACCGATTCTTTTCGGATCAGCTCCCTGAGCCTTTACCAACCAATCGGCAATGACTTTCGCATCGTAGGCCAGTTCGAGATCGGTTCTGAACAGCGAATACCAAGTACGCACGGCCACGACAAAGCCACGGGAGGCAAGCGCGCGGGCGTAGCTTTGATACTGGTCGTCAGTGGCCATGCGACCTGGCAGGAAGACGATGGCAGGCGCGGGGGATTGCAGACGGGCGGGTTTGTACAGCACGACCTCCAAACTTTCGACTTGATCCGGTACTTCGACCCGTGCGGTATCAACCGATTGCGGGCCGAGGCCGGCTAAGTCGCCTTGGGCCATGCTTATGGCATCGGTCGTAAGGGTATCGAGCGGTAGCTGTTTCCAGAGGCCGCTATAGCCGGGATTCAACAAAAGCAGGCAAGTGCCGAGAATAAAGCAGGTGATAGATGAATATGAAAACATTGCAAGCCAGTATATATAAATGCCTGTTGCGGAGGAAGCGATATTCAGGGACGCCCTCCGGCAATATGCCGGACATTCAGACAATGACGGTCAGCGCTTTGGTAGCAGTGAAATAGCCAGCTCGGCAAGATGTTCCGCGCTAATCGTGGACGGTGAATCGGCCATAGGGTCGCGGCCCGAATTATTCTTTGGAAAGGCAATCACATCCCTGATGGAATTAGCGCCTGCAAACAGCGAACATAGCCGGTCAAAACCCAGTGCGATGCCGCCGTGCGGGGGAGCGCCGTATTCGAAAGCTTCCAGCAGGAAGCCAAACTGCTGTTGTATCTCCTCTTCCGTCAAGCCCAGGCGTTTGAATACCCGCTCTTGGGTCGGACGATCATGGATGCGCAGGGATCCGCCACCGATTTCAGTACCGTTGATCACTAGGTCATAAGCATTCGCTCTGACTTTGCCTGGGTCTGTGTCGAGCATGGAGATATCTTCGTGTTTGGGTAAGGTGAAGGGATGGTGCATTGCGAGGTAACGACCGGTCTCTTCGCTCCACTCCAGCAGTGGGAAGTCGACCACCCAAATAGCTGAAAAAGTATTCTTATCCCTGAATCCCAGCTGCTCGCCGATTAACAGTCTCAATTCGCCCAAGGCTTTCCGGGTCTTATCCGCGGGTCCGGCCAGAATCAGTAAAAGATCGCCGGGATTGGCCCCGCATTTTTCCAGCCAAATTTTTACCGAGTCCTCGGTGTAAAACTTGTCGACTGATGATTTCGATAATCCATCCACAGTGTAATGAGCCCATACCAGCCCATCAGCTCCAAGCTTATGCTTCTTCAGGAACGCCGCGAGTTTGTCGAGTTGGCTGCGAGTATAGTCGGCGTAACCGCCGGGAGCGCAAAACCCGGCCACCAATTCTGCCTCATCGAATAACCCGAATCCTCTGCCTTTCACCTCCTCGATCAGTTCAACAAACTGCATGCCGTAGCGAGTGTCGGGCTTGTCCGTTCCATAGAGCTGCATGGCATCCGCGTAAGTTATACAAGGAATTTCCGGAAGTTCGACGTTTTTAACTGATGCAAAAAGGTTCCGGATCAGCCCTTCAAACGTGGAAAGAATGTCATCCTGGGTGACAAAAGCCATCTCGCAGTCGAGTTGCGTGAATTCCGGCTGCCGGTCAGCGCGCAGGTCCTCATCCCGGAAACATTTCACGATCTGGAAGTAGCGGTCGAAACCCGCGATCATCAGCAATTGCTTGAAAAGCTGCGGCGACTGGGGAAGCGCATAAAACTCCCCCGGATTGATCCGCGAAGGGACAATGAAATCGCGTGCGCCTTCCGGCGTCGATTTGATCAGAACCGGGGTTTCTACTTCGGTAAAATTCTGACTGTGGAAATAGGCGCGGATTTGTCGTGCCAGCTGGTCGCGGAGCAAGAGGCGCTCCCTGGCCTGCGGCCGTCGCAAGTCGAGATAGCGGTATTTCATTCTGAGATCAACACCGCCGTCGGTATTATCTTCGATGGTAAAAGGGGGGATTTTTGAGATATTCAAGACCGTGATAGCTTCAATCTTGACCTCAATCTCCCCGGTTGGGTTTTTTCTATTCTGACTTCCGCGCGCTACCACTACGCCGGACGCCTGGATTACGAATTCGCGCCCCAGCGAGCGGGCCTGCTCCAACAACGCAGATTCTGTTTCGCTTCGGTAGAATACCAGCTGGGTAATGCCGTAACGATCACGAAGGTCGATCCATAACACCCCGCCCCTGTTCCGGCTTTGCTGAATCCAGCCTGCCAGGGTAACAGTCTGGCCGATATGAGACCGGCGCAGTTCGCCGCAGGTATGTGTCCTTAGCATAAAGAATTCCGCCAATGGATAAATCAAGACTGCCAAAGGCCTAATATTTGTTCGACTCTGGCGTTAGCGACAGGTGTCTATAGTCAACACAACGATAACCCAGATTACCCTAGAGTCAAAGATTCTTGAGTCAGACGAGAAATCGATGGCGTCAGTATCAATAGTAAACTCTTAATTTCCCAGTGTCCTCCCTCGGGGTCGAATTCGGCCTTTTGCGAATGACGCGGTTCGGCCAACAAGCGTCCCTCGCTAATTTCTAGTGAACGGCTGATTATCAATTAAAAGCAGTCATTCAGTGAAAGTCCGCAATCCACTGCTATGAGGCTCTAAGCGATATTTGCCTAGCGAACGTTATGTAGACATTGCTCTGACACCGGTGACAAATGTCGACATAACTTATGATCTAGGTAAAAGCTTACAAAAAGTTCAGCTTTGGCTGGCATATAGCGGTCATTTATTGAGTCACAATGAAGCCGTTGGATTATGACGGGCTTCTCAAGTTGACATCTTATGGCAAATGCCGGTCACAAGATTTGAGTAGTAGGGCGGCACAATGCTCGAGCAAAAGAATCGTGGTTGTAGGGTTTACGCTCAAACGATACAACAGAATGATTTTAAGAAGCGTGGCCTCGCTTAGCGGCGGGTGCCGCGCCTCATCGCGAAATGCCATTCGCCAGACGGTCAAATTTTATAAGAAATATCCTAACGCACATCATCATACAATTTTTTAGGGCCAACCCATGTTCCCAAACCCAGCTAGTCGCCTCTCAAACCAGAATTTCGCCCCGATTGCGGCCTTTTGTACACTATGCGTCATCCTGATAACCGCCTGTACCGCAAGCCTTAACGGCTCGTCCGTTCAGCCTAGCGCGGTGCAGACAGTGACCACACTCAGCTCCTCGCCTAGCGTTGCAGAGCTTTTCGTCCATTCCGGTCTGCCTGAGGCGCCGGTGCCCATCGGCGAGCCCCAGCGAGTCTGATAACCGAGCGTTTGCCGCGGCCTTAAAGCAGTTCGCCGTTCATTCCTCTGCGGATGACGTTAGCGCATTAGCCGCTTATCTTGAAGCCTATCCTCAAAGCCCTTGGCGCATTTCCGTGCTCACCAATTTAGGGCTCATGCACTACAATTCGGCACGCTTTAGCTCGGCACTTGCCGCTTTCAACGCAGCGTGGAACGAAGGCAAACGGATCGATGCTACCGGCCCCGGCAAGGCCGTGGTGGATCGCGCCTTGGGCGAACTGGTGCGGATGCACGCGCGGCTCGGCCACAAAGACGATCTGCGCCTGTTATTTTCGGAGATCAAAGATCGCCCGTTGACAGGGGCTTCGACGGAGTACATTGCCGGCGCCAAGGAAGGCTTGTGGATGATGGACAACGAGCCGGACGTCGCTTATTTATGCGGACCCAAAGCCTTGGAAAGCATTATCGACCATACCCATCCGCAAGGCGTTAAGCGCGAGGACATCGAGGTCGCCCGTTCCGGCCCTCAAGGCTATTCCCTGGATCAAGTTGAAGCATTGGCTAAGCAGTCGAATTTATCCTATCGCATGGTCAAGCGAGAACCTGGTGCGCACTTAGTGATGCCGTCCGTGGTGCATTGGAAATCCAACCACTATGTCGCATTGCTCGAACAACAAGGCGACCGCCTGCACATTAAAGATCCGACCTTCGGCGGCGACCTCTGGGTCAGCCGTAAATCGTTGGAGCAAGAAGCCTCCGGCTATATGCTGATTCCGGAAGGCAAGCTGACTCAGGGCTACGCCCTGGTCACTTTGGCCGAAGCAGGTAAAATCTATGGGCGCGGCTATACCGGCAGTTCCGATAACAATGCCACCACGCCTGATGGCGATAAAGCCAAGCCGCCTTGCTCCACGCCGATGTGTCAGTACAACTTCCATACCCTACTGGTCAGCCTCAATATTGAAGATACGCCAGTCGGTTATGCACCGCCTGTCGGCCCATCCGTCCGTTTCACCGTTACTTACAACCAGCGGGAAGCCAACAGCCTGCCAACTTCACCTATGCCAATTTAGGCGCCAAATGGACCTTCAACTGGCTCAGCTATCTTGAAGACGACCCTAGCTTTGCGGCCCGCGACATTAAGCGCTATGTTGCCGGCGGTGGTGCGGAAATGCACACCGGCTATAGCGCCGCCAGCCAAAGCTATGCCCCGCAGGCCACATCGCGTTCGATGCTGGTGCGCACCTCAACCGTGCCGGTGCGTTATGAATTACGTTGACCGAAAAACGCGATGCACAAGGTAATACGGTAACCTTAAGCTACGACAGCAGCCTTCGTATTGTCCAAATCACCGACGCCCTCGGGCAGAATACGGCGATCGCTTATGAAAATGGCGTCGATCCCTACAAAATCACCAAGGTTACCGACCCGTTCGGGCGCTCTGCCGCGTTTGCCTATAACAACGCCGGGCAATTGACGTCTATTACCGATGTTATCGGTATCCAATCCCAACTGGCGTATGGAGCCAACCAATTTATCAATGGCTTAACCACGCCTTACGGCACCACCGCTTTTGCCTATGGGGAAAACGGCACATCCCGCTGGCTGGAAGCTACCAACAGCCAAGGCGACAAAGAGCGCCTCGAATACTTGCATGGCGCCCCCGGCATTCCTTTTAGCGAATCGACTGTGCCGCAAGGGCTTACGCCGTTCTTCAATGCCTATATTAATGGCCGCAACAGCTTTTATTGGGATAAGCATGCGATGAAAATGGCGCCGGGCGATTACACCAAAGCCCGTCTGACGCACTGGCTGCACGGGGTTAATACCTCGGTCTCGGTGGCGGTCAAGGAAAGCGAAAAACAACCCCTGGAAAATCGTGTCTGGTATAGCTATCCGGGCCAAACCTGGGGCGGCGGCACTGTGTCCGGCATGATCGAAAAGCCCAAGCAAGTCGCCCGGGTGCTCGACGATGGCTCAACGCAGCTGTATCAATACAGCTATAACACCTTGGGCAAAGTGACCAAAGCGATTGATCCTTTGGGACGCGAGACTGTGTACGAATACAGTAGCGACGGCATCGATCTGTTGCGCATTAAGCAAAAAAACGGCACAGGCTACGATCTGCTCGCCGAACTCACCTATAACACTCAACACCGCCCGCTGACCTATCAAGATGCCAGTGGCGCGATCACCACAATCAACTGGAACAGCGCCGGACAGTTGCTTAGCGCCACCAACGCCTTAAACGAAACCACCCGCTACGAATACGATACCCAAGGCTATTTGCTTCGCGAGGTCAACCCTTTAGGCCGCACTCAGGTCAGTTACACTTATGACAACATGGGGCGCATTGCCACAGCGACGGACGATAGCGCTTATACGCTCAGCTACAACTACGATGCGATTGACCGGGTGACGGACATCGCTTATCCCGACGGCACTCACCGCACTCTCGGTTACGACAAGCTGGATCTGGTCAGCGATAGCGACCGGCTAGGCCACACCAGCCAATACCTCTACAACAGCCAACGCCAGCTCATACAAAGCACCGATGCGCTGAATCAAATAACCCGCTATAGCTGGTGCGGCTGCTTGGCCAGCTTGACCGATCCCTTAGGTCAAGCCACGACTTTTAGCCACGACGTCCAAGGTCGGCTGATCGGCAAGCGCTATGCGGACGGCCAGGGACTGGACTACTTCTATGAGAACACCACCAGCCGGCTGAAAACCAAGATTGACGGCCTGCTGCAAGAGAGCCGCTACAACTACGCCAAAGACGACGCGTTGCTTCGCATTGTCTATGCTAACGCGCAAAACCCGACGCCTGCGCGTAATTTTCAATACGACAGCACCTACCCCCGCCTGATTGCCTTCGATAACGGCCAAGGCCAATCCACCTTGAGCTATCATCCCGTGGGCACGCCCGGTGCCGGGCGCTTGGCGAGAGAAGCCGGCCCCGATGCCTTTACCGTCGCCTATGGCTATGATGCGTTAACACGGCCATACAGCATCACCTTGGTCAAACCCGACGCCAGCCAGACGGTCAACGCCATCAGCTACGATGCTCTAGGCCGCATCATCCGCAACGACACCGACCTCGGCCCGTTCCAATACCTTTATGAGGCCGATTCCACTCGCCTGCAACAAACGATTTACCCGAACAACACCCAAAGCCAAGCTACCTACTTTGATGCCTTGGGCGATTTCCGCAACAAAACCTTCAACCACGTCGACAGCCGAGGCAATTTGCTGATCGGCAATGCTTACAGCTACGACGCCACCGGCCAGATCGTCAGCTGGCAACGCTCAGGACTGGAAACCGCCCAACAAAGCTTTGCTTATGACGCTATCGGTCAACTGCTTAAAGTCACCGACGGCGTCGTCAGCAGCGGACATCCCCGCGCTACTCCGGCGATTCCCGCCGTGCCCGGCGGCCTAAGCCCTGCGGCAACGCCCGCTGTCCCCGCCATTCCGCCTACGCCCGGCCACGGAGACAGCAGTGCCGCCGCTTTTGCCTACGCTTATGACGCCGCCGGCAACCGTTCTCTGGAAACCATCGGCCGCCGCAGCACCAACGCCGCCTACAACAATGTCAACCAATTGTTGAGCAACGGCAGCGACAGCTACAGTTACGACCTGGAAGGCAATCAAAGTGAGCGGCAAAGCTCGACGCTCGGCAATCGCCGATACCTTTGGGATGCCGAAAATCGGCTCATTGCCCTCGAAGATCCCGCCAATATGACGATGCGCAGTGAGTTCGGTTATGACGCCCTCTGGGTCGAAGAATCAGTCTTCAGGATCAAAGCAACGGCGTCCTGACCCGGGATTTACGCCTCGTCTATTGCGGCACGGCACTTTGCGGCAAGCAAGACAACCTGACCGGCAGCGTCACCCGCTACTACGGCGACGGCGAAAGCCGGGACGGGGCAGGTTTTTACTATCACCGCGACCATTTAGGTTCAATGCGCGCCGTCACCGATGCCGTAGGAAGCCTCAAAGCCGGCTATAGCTACGACCCTTACGGCCGTCGTACCGTGCTGTCCGGTTCCGCTGCCGACAGCGACTTCGGCTATACCGGCCATTTCAGCCACCAGGCCAGCGGCCTTGCCTTGGCGCCGTACCGGGCTTATGATGCGGACATAGGCCGATGGATCAGCCGTGATCCGATTGGGCTGTCGGATGGAAGCAATCTTTACGGGTATGTTGAAAATAATCCAGTCAATCTCGTTGATCCGCTGGGGCTTGTAGGTGAAATACCTAATCCTAACGGAAACGTTCCAGGAGGACCATGGACTCCAGCCGGTTCTGGGCAGCGACCAGGAGATTTCTGGGGGCCTAAACCATCTTCAGGTCCAAGACCAATGTGCAGGTACGTGCCTGACCAAGCAAATGGGGGACCGCCTGGAGCAGATAAGCCATATTGGAAAACACAATCACCAGGGGTAAAGGGTTGGAATCGCTACGACTTGAACGGGAACCCAATTACACCGGAGCAAGCGCACCCAATGCCACCTAGTGTGCCGCCTGCCGAGCCGGCTGCTATTCCGCCCTGGGTGCGGACGGCCCTTGGTATTGGTGGTATGCTTTACAGCAAACCGGCATACTAAGCTTTTTTAGAAACTCTAGAAGGTTACAGAGCTGATGAGTGAAGCTAATAACAAGAAAATTACAGAAGAAGAGGAGTTTGACAATGCGTACTACTATTTTTTAGAGGCACTTATGATCTTGTCAAGCGATGTTGATACCCAGTGTAGGGCTATGGGTAACTTCAACGTTGCGTGGGAGCTTAAGGATGATGTTTGTCGAGGCTATTGTTTGTTGGATATGCCAAAAGTGAAATTATCTGAAGAAGAAAGAAGCGGAATTATCGAATTATTGGCAGCATTAAGTGGAATCCCTGATTCTATTTTAACTGCTGCTGATACAGAAGCTTCCAACAGAAAAGCCATGAATGATCCTTGCTGGGTACCTCTTCGCAAAAAGGCCCACAAACTTATACAGATTCTCCACAAACCGAGAATCGGCGTGGGCAAATTCTAAGGTATCTCCTCAAATTATCTTTCCTTCAATATAAAAACCAATAGGGTCAGATTAAATTGATTTTTGATGAAAAATCGATCGAAACTGCCCTTTGATTTTTCAAACGGTCGTGTAAACGGGAAGGGAAAAGACAGGGTCAGACCTTAGTTGCGGCTGGGCAATGTCGCAAGTTCTAGCGGGTGGAAATCCCGTCCCGGTAACTGCTAGCCACAGGCCGGGTATCGAGCCTTGCAGGTAAAACGGTAACAAATTACTTGATGCGTAGGTGCGAAAACAGGCGAGGAGCAATGGTAACGGATAAAGCCGACCGTGAAGGTGTAGAGTCCCGAAATGACCGCTTTGGAAAGGGCTGATGGCATTAAGGCGCCGGCAAGCAACAATACCACTGACGAGAATGGCGAGCCAGTGGTGTCCACCCGGGATCGTAGGCCGGTTCGAGCCTGATAATGAGAACATGCGGTAACCCAAGATCCCTGCATCGGCGCTTAGCCAAACTAAGCGTACTTCCGGACAAGTCTAAACAGCGAGAACGGAAGCGGTGTTGCAGGGAAGTCGGAGACTCCCATAGTAGCGATGAAAGCGGGTAATGCCGCCGGAGTGAAGGGGAGTCGGTTTAAGATAATGGTCAAGGGAAACATGCCCCCGACACCGAGCGGACTCTGTGCATGACAACATCAATTGAACGTTTCACACAATGGGTGCGGTTGCAGCCGCAACCGCAATACCACGCACTGATGGGGATGCTGAGCAATCCGGTGGAACTGCTGGAATGCTTCGACAATCAACCAGGAAATAAAGCGTGCGGGATCGATAAGATGCGTCAAGCAGACTATGCCGAGGGTGTGGAGGAGCGAATTAAAGCGCTATCCGCCAAGTTGCGTCGCTTAACGTATCAGCCGAAACCGTCACGCCGGGTTTACATCCCTAAAAGTAACGGCAAGTCCAGACCTCTAGGCATCCCGTGCTTTGAAGATCGGGTCGTGCAACAGCAACTAACCAGGATACTGCAAGCGCTATGGGAGCCGGAATTCCGGAATTGTTCCTACGGATTCCGTCCGCAACGTAATGCGCATCAAGCATTGGCAAAGCTCGGAGAAATCATCACCCACGAAAATACCCAATGGGTAGTCGAGGCGAACATCAAAGGTTTCTTTGATAACGTCAATCATGACTGGTTGATGCGTTTTCTGGAACACCGGATTAGCGATCCGGTGTTCTTGCGAATCATCAAGCGTTTTCTGAAAGCGGGCGTGATGGAAGATGGCACGCTGAGCAGCAGCGACACGGGAACGCCGCAGGGTGGGCTGGTCTCGCCAATACTCGCAAACATCTATCTGCACTATGTGCTGGATGTATGGTTTGAAAAGCATTATGCCGGAACTTGCGAGGGTAGGGCTCGACTGGTGCGCTATGCTGACGATTATGTGGCCTGTTTTAGTCATGAGAGCGATGCCAAGCGATTTATGGTGGAGATGACAGAACGCCTGGCAAAGTTCGGGCTGGAAATCGAAACCAGCAAAACCGCCCTGCTGCGCTTTGGCAACAGAGCCGCAAAAGAATGTCGGCTCGATGGCGTCAAACGCCCGGCGACTTTCAACTTCTTGGGGTTCACACACTATGTGGGCAAAAGCCTAAAAGGCCGCTTTGTGGTAGGTCGCAAGGCCCAGCGGGAGCGGATCGCCAAGAAATTAAAGGAAGTTAATCTGCGTCTGGCGGCGCTACGAACCCAAGGCGGGAAAGCCATGATGCTCTATGCTAAACGTCACTTGATGGGACATGTGGCTTATTATGCGGTCAGCGGAAATATCCGGCAAATCCGAAAATACGCCTATCTGATCAGCCGTCTGCTGTTTAAATGGCTCAATCGGCGTAGTCAAAGGCGGAGTTTCAATTGGGATAAATTCAGCAAGATACTGAACGAATGGATGCCTTCTCTACGTATTCAGCATAACCTGTATCCGAAACCATTGTGGATGACTTAAACTGGGAGCCGGATGGTGTAACGCTCCAAGTCCGGTTCTGCGAGGGCTGCGGGACGTAAGTCCCGTGGCTACTCACCCATTTGACATTTTTAGTGTAAATTGTAAGGCCTGACCCTGGTTTTCCTGTTTCGCGAATGACGCAGTTCGGCCAATTGCAGGCATTTGGTAGCAGCACTTAAGGCTCGCCAAGTTTCGGTTGTCAAATTCTATTAACAACCCGCCGTCGATAACCAAGACGATAAAGCGCCTATGTCGAGCATCAAATTGTTGGACAATGGGCCGAGAAGTAATAGACGTGATTATCGGCAGAGGACGTAGCCAGATAGGCGTTAGTTTGTGGATATTACCGATAATAATACGGAGCTTGAGTGCTCGATATCGAGCCTACGCAAACAGGTTGATGTCGGTTATTTCCGCCTAGTTGAACAAGCAGTCGGCTTGAGAAATTCAATTAGGCACCGTGCTAACAAGCCTGTATATCTTCGAGGCAGCCGCGTCGGCAACGTAGATTTCGCCGTTTTCGTCTTCACCAAAAGCGGTGATAGATAAACCCGAGTCGAGCAACACGGAATTCGAGACGACCCCGTTTGCAGTTGCGCTGATACGCCAGATCGTGCCGCTGCATAAGTCTCCGTAAACATAAACGCCTGTGAACAGTTGGCCCTCTTCGGGCGGGCTCGTGCTGATCAGCTCGGGCACTGCATGACCCCGGTATAGGTAACCGCCGGTTACAGAACAACCCTGACCATGATCGTAGTCGACAATAGGCGGGGTGAAAGTGAAACTGGGATCATTGCATGGCAAATCGCCGGAAAGATTCGTACACTGAGCACCCTCCATCACCCGCCAGCCGAAATTCATTCCGCCGACGCCGCCGGCGCGGACGAAATCAATCTCTTCGCGCGAGTTCTGTCCCACGTCGCCGATGAACAGATCGCCTGCCACGCTATCGAAGCTGAACCGCCAAGGGTTGCGTAGCCCGTACGCCCAGATCTCAGCGCGTACGCCGGGTTGCGTCGACCCGACAAACGGATTGTCGGGCGGAATGCCGTAGGGAAGGGAATCGGTCGTGGTATTCACGCCGATGCGAAGCATTTTGCCCAGCAGGCTGGTGAGGTCCTGGGCGTGGTTTTGCGGATCATTACCCGAGCCACCGTCGCCCATCCCGATATAGAGATAACCGTCGGGACCGAAGCGCACCGCACCGCCATTGTGATTGGCGAAGGGCTGTGCGATCGTTAACAATATCGCCGCGCTCTGCGGATCGGCGACGTTGGGATCGTTCGCGCTGCGTGAATAGCGCGCCACCACCGTTGCACCGTCGGGGCTACGCGTATAGTTCACGTAAAAGAAGCCATTGGTGCAATAGTTCGGATGAAACGCAAGGCCCAACAAACCTTGTTCGCCACCGGCCAAGACCAAGCTTGAAATATTCAGGAACTCTGTCGGTGGCTCGACATCGTTCTTCCATACCATGATTTGGCCGCTCTGCTGGACGAAGAATAGCCGGCCGGAGCCATCGCGTGCGTTCTGAATATCGGTGGGACTGCTTATGCCAGAGGCAACCTGCGCTAGCGTTACACTGCCGGACGCCGGCAGCGCTATTAGCAGTGCCACGAGGAAAGCAAAGGTGCCCAGCCATGCATGGCGTTTGCGTTGAACCGAGAAAGTCACCATAGGACCTCCTTAAAGTCTGCGTCAGCGTCGTCGAGAATGGCGACGTTCGGATTGCGCGTGACGATAATGATCTAACACGCTATTCCATAGCGTAGCGGAAGAGTGCAGCTAAGAGTGGCCCGCCGTTTCCATATCTCTCGTCTCACTCCACCGCATCGGCTTTTCGCTATTGATGCCCACACGCAAAACATAAGTCCACTTCGGGGTCTCGCCGAGCATCCAGCACATGAAACTGTAAAACAGCTTCGAATATTTGTCTCTTTCAGCGCCCGCTTTGTTCAGTCAAGTCAGAAATTGAGTACTGTAAAAACAGTGGAGTCGCTAAAACTACTGTTTAATTTAGACACTCTTTTTTCATTAAACCGGCAAATCTTGCACACTGTTTGAGACCTTTAAAGTCTTAAATATCAACAAATGGACAATAAGATAACTTAAGCCTTAATTTAGCGTTTTTGAATCTGTACAAATACTTATATCGCCAGCTTTCGACAGTCTGGTTGGGATCGATAGCACCCATTCGCATTTCCTAAAGTCGACATTTGCAACCGACGCAATCCTATTGATATAGAGGGAGGGTTTGAAGTCGAATAGAATCGTCGCTTCTTTAAAGGTTTTAGCCTGCTTAAGCTCTACGTAAAAAATGGTTCGCCTTAACGGACCAACTCAGAGCTCATTTCAATAATTATGAGATTTGACACTCCCGACTTCGGAAAAATCGCTATCCAAGACCGGCTCTTATTAAGTGCAGAGTATCGCTATGGTACAGGGCAAAAAAAATACCGGCCCGATTTTTCACGGACCGGCATTAGCTAGGGCAAGCGAGTTAGCTGGTTTTGGTGTCGGACTGTTCCCAGAACCGGTTGTCGATTAAAGTGTCGAAAAGCCCCAGTTGATTGCCGAAATGCTTGATTGCAACCACTGGAATCGGCGATTCCGACATGACCTGCGAAGTTACGCTGCCGAGCAGAATAGTCACGGCGCTGCTGTGGCCGCGAGTGCTCATGACGATCAGATCGGCTTCAAGCTCTTGAGCCCGGCGCAAAATAGCATTGGCCGGGATGCTGCTTTCGACAAAGTCAGGTTTTACCGTTATGCCATGAGTGTCGATAGTAGACAAAAACTCCTCAAAGGCATGCACCTCATGCCATTTCACTTCGCTGACATGTTCCTCGTAGCGCACCGTCGAAGCATCGAAATAAACATGCATTGCCGTTATCTCGCTTAAGCCGTGCAGTTTTGCCAATGCTGTCGCTTGCGATAAGCTGTCTGCCGAAGGTGCGGAAAAATCGATTGCGACCAGAATCCGCTTGATGTCGCGGCCGGTATGCTCCGGAACCATCCAGACCGAGGCTTTGGTGACCATCGCCAGACGGCGGCCCAACGAACGCTGCCCGGAACGGCTTTTGCGATGGCCAAGCAGAATCAGGTCGGAGTTAGAGGTGACCGTATATTCGATCAGCTTGTCGAGGCGTGACGTCCCGCTCATGACTTCATGATTCAATTTCAGGCCTGCAACAGGCGAGTCGAAATATTTTTCAACTTCATCGCGAATGCGCTGCTTGATAGCTTCCTGCTGCTTCGGCTGAATCGGATGCTTTTGCGGCGGAATTACATGCACGAAGTGGAATTCTTTACTGATTTCCTGCGTGGCAAGCTTGGCTGCATATTGCAGTAATTCAGCATCCTCATCGGTCATCGCCAGAGGAACTGTAACGCAGTTGAAATAGCCGGGAGAAGCAGTGATCGCTTGCAGTTCGCCAGTAATTTCAGCAGGCTGCATTTCTTCGTGCTTAACGGGTTTATCCAGAAACTTGAACAGCACCGCATAAAGAACCAAGGCTGACAGAACGCCGGTCAAAAAGTCGGTCATCGGCACCATAATCGCGGTATACACCATCAAGCCTGCATGAAATTTGTTGTGATTCAGGACTTCCTTAATCTCAGCCGGTTTAAACATATTGCTCGCCACCCACAGTAAAATGCCGCCGATACAAGCCATTGGCACAAGTTCCAGATAGCTGGCTATGTAATAAGCCAAAGCCAGTTTGAGGACTGCTTTGAAATAGCCGGCCAGCGGCGTGACGGCTCCGGCCTTGATGCTGGTTGCAGTCCGGGCCAAGGCCCCGGTGCAGGGAAAACCGTTGACCATCGGTACAATAATTTGCACCAGACCCTGGCCCCAGAATTCCTTATCGGGATTGAACGGGGTTTTACGGTTATCGGCCAGGCGGTCGGCCATTGACGAACATAATAGACTCTCAACGCCGGATACAAAAACGATGGCTAAGGTGAAATAAACGATATCGATGATAACGCCCGAGGTCATAGCCGGCAATATAGGCGGCGTGAACACAAAAAAATGATTTGGGATGGAGCCGTAAATATCGCCGACGACGATAATGCCTTTATCAGCCAGCAATGTTGCTGAGACCAGCGTCGATGTTGCGATGGCGATCAGCGGGGCCGGAATGAATATCGAAACGCGCAGCAGAAATTTGGTCAGGAAAAAAGTGCCCAAGCCGATCAGTATCGACCACGCGTTTATTTTGTTCAGATTAGAGTAAGCGAGCTCAACATTATGCAAAATACCGCCGGTCATGTCCTCGTCCTGGCCCAGTAAGTCCTTGAAGTTTTCCAGACCCAGGATATCCTCGACATTGGTTAGCGCGATAACGGCCGCAATGCCGACAGTAAAACCGACGACGATCGAATTCGGCACCAGTTTGGCGTATTTACCGAGGCCGAATAAGCCCATCAGCATCAGTATTATCCCGGCGATGATCGACACCAGCACCAGAAAACCGTGCGCCGTCTGCAATGTTCCGCCGCCGGCTTCGCCATACTTGGCTACCAACCCTGCAATTAACGGAATAAAGGCGGCGGTAGGGCCGTAAACCTGATATTTTGACCCGCCCCAGGTCCGGCCAACCGCGCAGGCCAAAGCACCGGCAATAATGCCTTGTTCCGGCCGAAGCCCCATCGCCATAGCAAAACCCATAGCCATAGGAATGGCGGTCAGTGCTACGATTAGGCCGGCGCTAAAGTCCCGGTACGTTGTCTGTATCCAGGTGTCGCGGGTTAAGTCCTCCCAGCGACTGTCGAAAAATGTGTTGAAAAGTTTTAATCGTTGCAAAATCATTAATGGTATCCTCGTGTATGAGACATGCTATTCCTTATGGCTTCCTTGGCTGGTCCAGCCTGTAATTCTCAGCTTTAACGGCAAGAGTCTTCAGTCGGCAACCATTGAGTACATTGCTATGCTAGTGCTTCAACCTTTCAAAAACCTTTCATAACGCTATAAGAGCCTCAACATTTTATTGATAGATTCCGGCAGCGAGGTTGACTCTCACCTTCAGCGATAGCGATTATTCTATGACTCCCGCGACGGCCGGCGTCCACGCAAAGCAATGGCTGCCGGCACAGGATTTTGATTTGATCGTGCTGGATTTGGGGCTGCCGGATATGGACGGGTTGGAATTGTTGCGCAAGCTGCGCAGCCGGAAAATCCCGCTGCCGATTTTGATCTTGACCGCGCGGGACGGCATCAACGACCGGATTACCGGCATTGAACAGGGGCTGACGATTATATGATCAAACCTTTCGAACTACCGGAGCTGGAACGCTGCAAAGTGGGTTGTTTGTGGGGGGGATTCGCCACCAAGCAGCCTGCCGCAATTGCGGCAGGCTGTCATCGGCGTTGTGCGGAAACTGGTGTTTCCGGCATATGTCTTAGGTGGCCTATAAAGCTAATTTCCGCTCAAATTCATAATAGCGTCCATGACCATTCCTGTGCCTATCGCGATTAACAGAATATCGGAACCCACCCGCGCATAACGGTAGCCCGGCATCGGCGGCCCCATCTGCGAGAGGATGGCCGAAGGCAGATCGTAGTAAATCACGTCGCGCGGCAGCGGGCGTCCTATCTGCCACTTCTTTGCCTGTCCCGGCGGCATGCAGCCGTTGCGTTTTTTGGCAAGGCCGGGCGGACAATGACCGGCGTGGAATTGTTCTACATAGTAATCATGGATGATAGTTCGATGCCGGTCGTCAAAATAGCGATTCTCTCTATAGTCGCGCCCGTCTCTTTGATCAAACTGCCGGTCATCGCGATTCCGATCATGGCTTTGTTTTTCGTGTTGCTGATGTTTATCGGCTTTACCGTGACCGTTCCATGATGGCTTGTCCGCGAGCGCCGGGACGGCTACCAACGTTCCGGCTATGATAAGGGCTAAGGTGTGACTTGTTTTGACAGTAAATCGCTGCATGACTCAGTTCTCCATTAGAAAATTAGCATCCGCTGGCTGCTTTGTTCGCGCAGTATGCGCAACAGTTTTTGAGGGTTGCCTGAAACATCCATATTAATAGAGAAGTAGGTTTCATCCAATAGATAAAGACCTGCATAAATGCTAGGGACGTCTCAATAAGCAATATCTTAAACTTTAGCCCGCTCATTCAGCACCACGACAGCCTCATGTTTTTTAATCCGTTCTTTACCGTACAAATCGATGATTTCCACTGTAATATTGTCATCCGGCGCCGCCGCCAGAAAATCCTCGATTGTCTCCAGAATGTCATGGTCGATAAAATTGGCTTTGCTCGCATCAATGGTTACGCTGCTGTTTTCCTGAATACTCAGGATGAATTTTCTGAGCAGTGCCTTGTTCAGGAAAGAGACGTCTTTATTGAATGATAGTAGATAATGCGAATCATCCTGAGTTAAGGTAATCGCCGCATGATAATTCGCCTTAATCACAAAGAACAAGCCGATCACCAAGCCAATGGCCATGCCTTTCAATAAATCGCTCACCAGAATGGCAAGCACGGTAATCACAAACGGCAGCAATTGGCTCATGCCTTTTTTGTAATATTCTACAAACAAAGCGGGTTTCGCCAATTTATAACCGGTGTGCAGCAGAATCGCCGACAAGCAGGCCAGCGGGATATAGTTTAAATAATGCGCAAAAAACATCACGCTCAGCAGCAAGCACAAGCCATGAATAAAACAGGACTGACTGGTTTGACCTCCTGCGTTGATATTGGCCGAGCTTCTTACAATGACGGCGGTGATGGGCAGGCCGCCCAATAATCCGCTAAGAATATTTCCGACGCCTTGCGCCATTAATTCCCGGTTGGTCGGGGCGAGCCGTTTTAAAGGATCGAGTTTATCGGTCGCTTCAAGGCTTAACAGCGTTTCCAGGCTAGCAATGATCGCCAGCGTTACGGCGATAATATAAATTTGCGGATTAGTCAGATAGCTGAAGTCAGGAAACATGAAGTTATTGAAAAAATCGCCGGCTTGTTCCGAAACAGGCAATTTGACCAGGTGTTTTTCGCTGACAGCCCAAGCCGGGGCAAATTGTGTCGTGAATAAGTTGTAACTGATCCCCCATGCCACCGCAATCAATGGACCGGGAATCAGTTTTAACCATGGCTGTTTTTTAAACCAGGGTATCTCCCAGATAATCAACAGCAACAAAGCGACCGAGCTGATAATAACCGCGCCTGGAGTAATGCCGCTGAAGGCGTCAAACAGCTCATGAAAGCTGGATCGGGCGGTTTCCCTCATATAGCTTTCATCGCCTTCGTAGCTGGTATCGTAGCCGGTGGCGTGCGGGATCTGTTTGATAATCAGAATCAAGCCGATAGCCGCCAACATGCCTTTAATGACGGCGGACGGGAAAAAAGCGCCGATAATCCCTGCTCTCAGAAAGCCTAGTATGAGTTGCATGATGCCTGCTAAAACACAGGCGACCAGCAACCCTTGAAAACTGCCGAGAGTTTCAATCGCGTTGAACACAATGACAGTAAGACCGGCAGCAGGGCCAGAAACACTGAGTTGCGAGCCGCTGAGCCATGACACAACCAGTCCGCCGACCAAGCCGGCGATCAATCCGGAAAATAACGGTGCGCCGGAGGCCAAGGCAATGCCCAGGCATAACGGCAGAGCCACCAGAAACACCACGATGCCGGCCGGCAAATCGTATTTTAAATGGCGAAGATAATATTGAGCGTGTTTGTGTATCATATCGATAGTCCTTTAGTTCCAAAATAGTCATTGTCCAATTGACGAATTTAGCTGCGCACTGTCCACGAACAGCGCGAGCCAATTGTTGAAGATAATGACCTTAATCCTATAACCTTTCAATAACCTTTCGCAATATTCATAGCAGCAGGAGCCCAAGCTTTGCTTGTTCCCGGCAAAACACCGTATAACTTGCAGGCAAGTTCGCACGCCATCTTTCCGTTTAAAACGAAGAAATACGGTATTATCTTGCCATCTTCCACAAGCCTCAGAACTATGAACATCCTATTGATAGAAGACGACGCCGTTCTGGCTGACGGACTGACGCACACCTTGAATACGAGCGGTTATTCGGTGACCTCTGCGACGACCGGCACCCACGCAAAACAATTGCTGCTGGCACAGGACTTTGATTTGATCGTGCTGGATTTGGGGCTGCCGGATATGGATGGGCTGGAACTGTTGCGCAAACTGCGCAGCCGGAAAATCCCGCTGCCGATCTTGATCTTGACAGCCCGCGATGGCGTTAACGACAGGATCACCGGTATTGAACAGGGGGCTGACGACTATATGACTAAACCTTTTGAACTTCGGGAGCTGGAGGCCAGGGTTCACGCGCTGATTCGGCGTTGCTACGGAGGCTTTAGCAATGACATAGTGATCGGGCGGCTGGCGCTGGACACTCATAACCATCAGGTGCTGGTTGATGGACAAACTATCAACCTGTCGGCACGGGAATATGGAGTTCTGGAAATCCTGCTGATTCAGGCAGGAAAAGTTGTCAGCAAAGATCGTATTGCGCAACGTCTGGCCGTGGACGGCGACGCGCTGACCGATAACGCCGTGGAAATCTATGTGCATCGATTACGTAAACGCATCGAATCGTATGGCGCGGTGATCCGGACCGTACGTGGACTTGGTTACTTGCTGGAGCGTTCGGATAATGAATAAACAGCGCAGTTTGAAGACTGAAATTCTGCTGCGGTTGGCCATGCCGTTGATTTTTTTTATCAGTTTTGAGTCGGTGCTGTCTTACTTCGTCACGCTGCACCATGCTGATGTAGCTTACGACCGCTGGATGCTTGATTCCGCACGGTCGCTGGCCCAGGAAATCAAAGTCCACAAAGGCAAAGTGTTCGTCGAATTGCCGCCCGCCGCGCTGGAGATTTTCAAATGGGATGAAACGGACAAAACCTATTTTAAAATCATCTCCGAAGGCCAAGGCATGTTGGCAGGCGACAAATTCGTGCCCGAACCGTTCGATGTGGAGACGGATTGGACGCACCCCGTTCTTTTTGATGACGAGATGTATGGCGAACCGGTCAGGGTGGTGTCCATGCAGATTATGCTTGCCAACACTTCGGAAAAAGTTTTTGTTCATGTCGCGGAAACTTTAAATAAACGGCGGAACATGATGATCGATATTTTACTGGCCGATCTTGTGCCGCAAATGGCGCTGGTCTTGCTGGCCGGTATTTATCTGGTGTTCGGCGTAAATCGCGGCTTGCAGCCGTTGCACACTTTGGCGGATGAAATTGCCAAGCGCTCGCCGCGCGATTTGCGACCCATCCCTGAACAGCACGTCTTTTTGGAAGTGCGGGCACTGACCGATACCATCAATGATTTGCTGGAACGATTGGGACAGGCCATCGCTTCCCAGCAACGCTTTATTGCCAATGCTGCACATCAGTTGCGCACTCCGTTGGCGGGACTGAAACTGCAAGTTGAGCGCGCGCAACGGGAGCAAGATCTGCCTGCGATGAAACCCGCCCTGACGCAAATTCAGGGCTGCGCCGACCGTATGTCGCATCTGACTACGCAATTATTGGTTTTAGCCAGATCGGAACCCATCAACGGCGATTTTGAATTGCGACCGGTCGATTTGTGCAAATTGGCCAAGGAGACCTGTATGGATTGGGTGCCTAAAGCATTGCAGCGGCACATGGAACTGAGCTTTGAAGGCTCGAAGCGAGCCGTATATGTTCGCGGCGATGAGGTTCTATTGCAGGAGTTGCTGGCAAATTTGTTGGACAACGCCATCTGTTATGGACGTGATCGGGGCAATATAACGGTTAAAGTCGAGTCTTATCCAGCGCCTCGCCTGAGCGTTGAAGACGACGGGCCCGGCATACCGGAAGCTGAAATCAACAAGGTCTTCGAGCGTTTTTACCGTATCCCCGGAAGTTCCGGCGACGGTTGCGGATTGGGTTTGGCAATCGTCAAGGAAATTGCCGATTTGCATAAGGCGCAGCTTGAGTTAGGGCGTGTTAGTGGGGCAGGCGGCACTCGAATCGGCTTGGTTTTTAAAGAACCGTAAGAGCAGGTTGAATTTAGCCCTTGCTGAACAAATTCCGCATATGCCGATTGGCCAGCCATTTCAGGCTGATAAATAGCAGCATGGTCGGCACTGCGTAAGCCAAGGCAACGCCGGTTGCGCCATAATCAGGGCCCAAGGTATAGCTCAAGCTTATCATGCTACCCGCAGCAAAGGACATTAAGCCGACCACCAGACGGTTTTTGCCCATGAATTGCAGATAGTATGGCGAGTCGGCAAATAGGGTGCTGAAAGCGGCTCCGGCTGCGGAGATGCATAAGGCCGGATAACCTTGGGAGAATTCAGAGCCAAACAGGTCCAATATTTCTTGTCCCCAAACACTGACAATGCTCAGAAAAATCACAATAAAGCCCGCGATCAAGCGCATGCGTTTATTTAGCAAGGCTTTGATACCGCGCTGATCCCGGCGTTCCAGCAAAACCACCAGCATCGGCAGATAGTAACGGTTGGTCGAGGTGCCGATCAATGAAATCAGGGCCGCTGTTTTCATGACGACAGCGTAAGTTCCGACCACGGCTTGGGAAGGATGTAACACCTCCAGTATGATAATGCCGACGCTGGTGAGCACTGTCATCATCAAACTGCTGATTAATAACGGCAGTGATTTTTTTAGCCACCAGCGCCAGCCTTTTGAATTGGCTTCCGTCCGTCTGAGTTCTCGCGGACTGGCCGCTCGCGCCGTGATTATCATCAGTATTAGCGTCAGGCACCAGGCTATGCCAAAACACAACACTGCGGAAACAGCCGTCAGCTGAAATTGAAAAGTGTATAACCCGGTAATTAGCAGCAGAAACGCCGCAGGCAGGAAAAAGCGATATAGAGCAAAAGCCAGAATCTGAACGCCATAGACGGTAATGACCTCAACTAAAAACAGGCAAAGCGCAATCACGGGCAAAAAGCCGGAGTAGATGATAGTCACAGCGTGGTAATCAGTCTTATGCAAGGGCGAAAAGGCTCCCAGCCACAAGCTGAGTAGACCCATCAGCAAAATGCTGAACAGCACGATAGTGCGCAGCGAAAACAGCCAGAAGCCGCGCAGATGCGGCCAGTTTTTGCGCTCAATGTACAAAGAGACGATACGCAACGCGTATTTTTCCAGACCCAATGTCGCCAGCGTCGATAGCAAAGTGACGATGGACATGGCCACGCTGTAATCCCCGAAACCACCGATATCAAGATGTCTGGCCAGAAAAATATTCGCCCAATACATCAGCACATAATTGGTCAGGCTTAAGCCAAACAGCATCAGCGAACTGAAGTTATTGGGGTGAACGGAAAAGTTGGGGTTCAATATAAATCCGTTAAATTGATTGGTTTAATGGCTTGAGTATAAAGCAACAGGCTGTGCAACAGGATAATGAACGCTTGCTTTTTGTCTTCTGCCAAGCCAATCGGTCCTTTTTACAGCAGCGCGAGTCAGCGTTGTTTTTAATGTTATCGGTTCAATCATGCCGTCCGTCCACTTCATGTTTCCGTGTCGTTAAATTGTTACTTTGATTCAACATCTTTACTCGCGGCCAACGATAGACCACTAATAACCAATGCCGGTGTTTTAGGGTTTGGCCGGTGGGCTTAAAAGCAGTCGCCTCTGTGTTTCATTTATTCAGGCAAAATCAGCGTTGAACTCGTGTAAATTCAAAGTTTGCTTGTCCGGTTCGGTATCTGTTGCTGAAAGGTAATTTATAAGATATTGAATTCTGATTGAAAATTACGGCATTGTCCAATAGTGGCTATTAAATTGTTGTGAATTCACAAAGCGTTTGCCGTTTTGTTGCTCTGTCATAAAACTGTAATAAAAACGTCATTAAGCTGTCATCTGACTTCCATATCCTTGCTCAATCTTTTTTGATAACAACTATAAATTTTTCAAAAATAACCACGAGCAAAACATGAAAATATCTAAACTTACATTAGCTGTCGCTACAGTGTTAGGTGCGACTGCAACATCCGGCGCTTTTGCGATGGATCTTTACGTTGACACCAAAACCAAGCAGATTTACGCAGAGCCGGGCCGTGGCCGGGAGCTTATGGGATCTTTCGAAAAAGTCGATAAAGCGGCCAAGACAGTTGATAGAGAAGAAAAACTGGATCAAGCGGAAATTAAAGCGATCCGTGAAGATCTGGCGTTAAAGGAAAACGCCATCAAAGCACTTGAGGAGCACGCCGCAGTGGCTTCAGCGCCTGATTCGGTTAATGTTAAGTTGGATAATAAAGGTCTTAACTTTGAAACAAAGGATAAAGATTTCAAATTTAAACTGGGCGGACGTATTCATGCCGATGCAAATTTCAGCGGCAATGATAATTTTGTTGCAAGAAGCCCTGTAACAGGCTTACCAAACGGTACGCATCATGAAGCCAATGACGGCACGGAATTTCGCCGCGCACGTATAGATTTTAACGGCACTTTCTATAAAGATTGGCACTTTAAAACCGTGGCGGACTTCGCTGATGACAATGTCCGCATGAAGGATTTATTCATTCAATACAGCGGTCTAGATTACGTGAATGTTTTCGCCGGTCAAATGAAGCAAAACTTCAGCCGTGAGTTGCAAGAAAGTTCTAACGACATGACGTTTACTGAGCGTTCATTGATGAACGTGCTAAACGGTCCGGTTGTTGACCGTGCGATCGGTTTGAATTTTGAGAGCAAAGCCCCAAAACATTGGATGGCGGAGGCCGGTATTTATGGAAATGCGATTACACCTCAAAGAGCCAGTACCACTAATGGCATGGATGTTGCCAATGCCGGAGATGAGGGTTGGAGTGTTTCTGGACGAACTACTTATGCGCCGATCGAAGAAAAAGATAAGGTTGTGCATTTAGGTCTCGCCGGTAACTACCGCAAACCGGATGATAACGGGGATGTCGCTAAAAGTAGAGCGCTTCGGTTTGATTATGAAACCAATAATATGTCGGATCTTAATTTAATAAATACGACAGTTTATGACGTAGACAATATCAAGATGTTAGGTCTGGAAGCTGCCGGTTTGTATGGACCGTTTTATGCAGGCGCTGAATATACCAGAATGTGGTTAGATCGTAAGCAAAAAGGCCCTAGATTAGGAGATGCAGCAGGAACTGCCGGAACTGCAACCGGAGACAATAATCTGGAACTGGACGGCTGGTATGTAGACGCAGCCTGGACTATCACTGGCGAATCACGCAAATACAAGGCGGGCAGATTCTTCAAAGTGGAGCCGGCGAAGAAATTCAGCCTGAAAAACGGCACATGGGGCGCATGGGAACTGGCAACACGTTATTCGACAGTTGACCTGAATGATGGCGGTTTCCGTGGCGGCGAAATCTCGAATGTCACTGTGGCTTTAAACTGGTATCTAAACAATAACATCCGTTTAATGGGTAACTACACCAGAGCGTTTAGCATGAACAACACCGCTCTAGTTACACCGGCAGGTGCTGATCCGGATAATACCGATACTTTCACTGTACGCGCACAGTTAGCGTATTAAGTAAACCCAAGCATTAACTGAACGCAAAGCCGCGCTGGATTTCCAGCGCGGCTTTTTTTATTGGCAAGAATTCAATATGATGAATATCCTAACATCGGGCCGGAAACGCACGTTCATTGCTTGCGTCTGAACAGATTTATTCCGGCTTGCAACGTGTCATCAAAGAGGTAGTTGTGAAAATTAGTCACATCATTAAATTTGTACCGATCCTATGCTTGGCGGGCTGTGCAACGGCGCCTGTTCCGCCTGCTGCCGTGAATTGGAGCATAGAGCCTGTGAGTGTCTATCATTCGGGCCACGAAAGAGGAACGGAAATCGTCAGCGTTCAGCAATCTACATTGCGAGCGGTGCTTAGCAATTTCGAGACAGGCGAAGCCGATGTACTGGATGTCAGCAAACCTGAGCACTTGCGCCGGATATCCCGCTTCAACCTGAGGCTGGGTATAGGTGAGGAACTGACCTCGGTTGCGTTTCATCCTAAGCTGGATGTGTTTGCTGCAGTTATCGATGCCGGAAACAAGCCCGGCAGGCTGGAGATTCGTTCGGCGTCAACCGGTTTTTTGATAGATCGCGTCATCGTCGGCTTTGGGCCTGATTCGGTAGTTTTTTCCGGAGACGGCAAGTTTGCCATGATTGCCAATGAAGGCGAAGACTTTTTGTTTGAGCCGTCCAGCCAGCAGTTTTTCACGCCGGAAGGCAGCATTTCCATCGTTTATTTGAGTTCCAACGGTCATATTGAGCGCCATAAAAACCTGGAACTGGCTGACTCGATGAACTATGAAGGCTTTGTGGTCAGCAAAGGCGGCCGGTTTATGGAAAGGGAAATCGACTGGAATGGAGATGGTACTATCAGCAAGAAGCTGGACTTCGATGGCAACGGCAAGATTGAGAAGAAAAAGGTCCTGCTTGGATATATTGAAGGACGGGAAGTTTTCGGCTCGGAAACTCAGGGGGAGAAGAAAATCCTCATCCCGATAAGAACCCATTCTCCAGCCCTATTGGAGCCGGAATATATCGCTATTGCACCGGATGCAAAGAAGGCCTATGTCACCTTACAGGAAGACGATGCGGTTGCGGTCGTCGATTTAACCAGCGAGCAAGTCATCGGCTATTACGGCTTGGGTGCGAGCCAGCATAAAGTTGATGCCCGCTATGACGGCTGGGTGAAATTCGACCAAACGATGACCGGGTTGCGCGAACCCGACGGAATCACCACAGTAGCTAATGGCCGTTATTTCGTCACTGCCGATGAAGGCGACACAGACGAGGATAATGGCGCTGCATCAGGCAAGGATCAGCCGGTTAGCGGCGGACGTTCGGTCAGTGTCTTCGATGCGACGACTGGTGCTTTGCTGGGCGATACCGGCAATCAGCTTGATGAATTTGCTTTCGCAAATAAAGTCTACCCGGATCGGCGCAGCAACAAAAAAGGCTCGGAGCCTGAAATGCTGGTTTCCTTGGAGCTGGACGGTGTACCGTATGTTGCCGTAGGCATGGAAAGAGCAGGGTCGGTTGAATTGGTTTCCCTAGCCGACCCTTTTCACCCTAAAGTAGTGGCTCTGGGCAAGATTGCCGGCGATGAGGACAAGTCGCCCGAAGGCATCGCCCATTATGTCGTGGACGGCGAGCATTATTTGCTGACAGCCAATGAAATGAACGGGACTGTGGAGTGTTTTAAAATTACTCGGCAAGCTGCTGAATAAGAGGCTGTAAGTTAGCGTGGTTGGATTCAGCCATGCCGCATTTTTTTCAGTTCAGTACGCAGGCTTTCAAGCTCTTCCATCAGGTCCAGCGCCAGGGCGATACCGGCCAGATTAACGCCCAGGTCGCGCTGTAGCCTGAGTGCTGAGCGCACTCGCACCACGCTTGTTCCTGAAAATCGCCACCTTTGTATTTCATCGCCTTGCGGTTCGATAATGCTTTCTTCAACCAGGCTGATAACCCAATCAGCGTGAACGTCGCAAGCACGGCACAGTTGCTCCAGGGTCAGGCTGTCGTCTTCAATGACTGTTCCGGTATGCACGGGCAATAGATCATGTGAACTCATAAGCTTATACCCCAAGAGACTGGCGCGGGTTAAAATTAAGTTCTTGCTGCATCTTTTGATAAAGCGCTTTGGCGCGCTCGGTGTTTGCCGGCGGCAGGGCGATTTGCAGTACCACAAAGAAATCGCCCGGCGTTTTGGCCGGCAAGCCGCGGCCTTTTAAACGCAGTTTGCTGCCTTGATGGGAATTGGGCGGTATTGTCAGGTCAACATTGCCATCCGGGGTCGGCACTTTGATTTTGGCGCCCAAAGCCGCCTCCCAAGGCGTGACCGGCAGATCGAGATAAATATCGGCGTCGGAAATCCGGTACAGACGATGAGGGTTAAAAGCTATTTCCAGCAGTAAATCGCCGGCCTTGCCGCCGCCTGAGCCGGGGTCGCCCTGGCCGGACAGCCGGATATGCTGTCCGGGTTTAATGCCTTTGGGGATTTTGATGTTCAGGCTCCTTTGCTTAACCTGAACATGGCCGCGCGCATCCATTTCCGGCGCGCTCAGGGTAATATTGCGAGTCGTACCCCGAATGCTGTCTTCCAGGTCAATGTAAATTTTTGCATGGGCATCCTGGCCCCGCGTCTGGAATCCGCGCGCACTTTGTTCGGATGGACGAAATCCGCCTCGCCCGAACAATTGTTCAAAAAAATCGCTAAAAACGCCGGCACCGCCGCCGGGAAAACCGCCGCCCCTGAATTCGAAGCCTTCATCCCAATTAGGCGGCGGCCTGAAATCCTCACCGGCTTTCCAGTTGGCGCCCAATCTATCGTAAGCGGCTCTTTTTTCAGGGTCCTGGAGCACTTCGTAAGCCTCGCCCAGTTCCTTGAATTTAGCCTCGGCATCTTTTTCCTTGCTGACATCGGGATGGTATTTGCGCGCCAGCTTGCGGTAGGCGCGTTTGATCTCGTCCTGAGTGGCGCTCCGGGATACTCCCATGATCTTGTAGTAATCTTTATATTCCATGTGGTGCCTGTCCGATTACAATTGAGTGAGCCTGGAAAAACAGGCTAGGTTTTGATTCTAAGGCAAATTCAGTGAATGGGTATTCAAAGCAGCAGGCTTATCAGGCCTGCTGCGGATTTTGTAGTCTAATACAGTGAGAGGCAGGAACTATTCCTCTGACGTTACGTTGATGCGTTTGGGTTTAATGGCCTCCCGTTTGGGGATAACGATTTCCAACACGCCGAGTTTGCATTTTGCATTGATTGCTTCGCCATCGGCGGAATCCGGCAGGCTGAAGCGGCGATAAAAAGACCCCGATGCTCTTTCGACCCGTTTGTAGCCTTCTTTTTCGGTTTTGGCTTCGGCTTCCTTTTCGCCTTTTACTGTCAAAACCCCGGCTTCCATACTGATGTCGATGTTTTCCGACTTGACTCCGGGAATGTCGACATAGATAACGAATTTATCGGCTTCTTCTTTTATGTCGACTGCGGGCGTCCATTCGGCCGTTGCAACCGAACCCTCGCCTGGTTTTTCTTCCCGTGAAAGCGATAGTTCTCTTTGTAATTGATTCAGTAAACCCCATGGTTCATAACGTATAACAGCCATTTTTTGTCTCCTAATGATTAATGTCTTAATGCAATAACAAACTTAAAAACGATTATTTGTCTTTCAGCAATTATGTGGGGGCGGCGGTTTTTTTTGTCAAGTGGCCGAATTGAATTGATGCTGGATTTTAATATTACTCTTTTTGGTCAGTTAAGCGGCTTGCCCGATATGCATGCATTAGCGCGATAAACGCCAGGAAATCGTACAGGCCGTGAATAACAATCGGCAGCAGCAAATTCCTGTCGCCGCCGTAATCCATGGCTAAGCTTAAATAAATCCCGGTTAAAGTCGCCAGCACGGCATAAAGCGGGGTTACGGCATGAGCCAGGCCGAAAATAATATTGCTGATGACCAAGCCTGCGGTCATACCCCAGGACGATTCAATCCAGGGTTGGATAACGCCTCGAAACAGCAGCTCTTCCGACAGTCCGGCAATCGATGCGAGCACCAGTAAATCAGTCCAATGATAACGGTACAGGCCGGGGGCCAAGGTCTCAAACAGCACTTTCCTGATTTTTGCTACCGGCTCCGCTTGTACCTGCTCCAGGCTCAGATACAACAAAAACAAAGGCGCTGTTCCTATCACGCCATAAGCAATGGCTGATTCTGAAAAATGCAGATAAGCGAAAGGGTCGATGCCTGCGATCCAGCCTAAACAAATTGCGACCAAAATCAGGGCCGCTTCAAAAGAACAAGCCTTTTTAAAAAAATCATCGGGTTTGATCTGATATTTAGCCATGTGCATTAACGGGGCAGTAAGAAAAGGCCATTCTAATCAAAAATGGTTAAAATAGCCGTTTGATTCATTATCTGCGACTGACCCTATGCTGTGTTTTATTTATAAGAGCTTGAAAAAAGAACATCTTTATTTGTATGTTGATACAAAAGATGATTTTTCCAAGGTGCCGGAAGCGCTTTTCGGGAGTTTTGGCAAGATAGAATTTGTGATGGAGTTGGAGCTGACGCCGGAACGCAAATTGGCTAAGGAAGACGCCGTCAAAGTCATCGACAGCCTGATGACGAAAGGTTTCTTTGTACAGTTGCCGCCGATCAATCTGCCTGCGCCGCTAACAATTCAATAATTTTGATAAAAGCTTATAACCACGAAGGCCACGGAGAGCACGAAGAAAACTAATGTAAAAAACTTCGTGTCCTCCGTGTCCTTCGTGGTTAACTAATCAATCTACTTAAGCTTTCGGCAAGGTAACGCCGGTTTGTCCCTGATATTTGCCGCCTCTGTCTTTGTATGAGGTTTCGCAAACTTCGTCGCCGCCGAAAAACAGCATTTGCGCAACGCCTTCATTGGCGTAGATTTTTGCCGGTAGCGTGGTGGTGTTGGAAAACTCCAGCGTTACATGGCCTTCCCATTCCGGCTCTAAAGGCGTTACGTTTACAATAATGCCGCAATTATGAACAAAAACCCCATTCTCCAACGCAAAGTTACCAGTTTCCGGTACAGTCAAACAGTAAACATCATGATCTCCCGCTACTGGCCGGACTGCCACTACCTTATGGTTATGTGGAGCTACTCCTGTTTGCATTGTTTGGCCACGGAACGCGGCCAATACATGAGGAAAGCGCCGGAATACGGCACGGTCACAATCCAATAAATGCGCAGCACCACGAATAGAACCAGTCTGATGCAGTGCTTCACTTACCACCTCGTCGGTAATTTCAGCCCCCAGACGCAGGTTTCGGGCAATGTCTGCTTGGGCTTGCCGCCGTTCAGGAGTGGCCTGCTGCCATGCCGACTTCATCCGCTCACCTTGTCGAATTCGCTCGGACTGGTCACGATAGCGGGCAAGCATGGCTTCACGGTGCGCATGACGAGTTACATCAGAAGAATTTCGTCGATTCTCCAACAACTTGGCGCGCTCCATTGTATACACATCATCATGCCAGAAACGAGTGGCGCGTTCGCTTTGCAATGCCGAGTATTGGGCTGCCCATTCCGGATTTTGCATGCGCTGATATAGCGCTTCGCGGATCGATGTACTATGCTCATCGGGGTCAAAATCATCGCCGTAATTTTCCGCATTATGGAATGCGATATGGTCGCTGGCATCCATGCGAATAATATTCCACGGATTGTTGTTCAATCGATCAATATCTACATGGTGACGATGAGTTCCGGGAATATCTGCATATAAGCCATGGCGCAAATTCCACTCATCCGCCAAGCGATGCGTCGGATAAAGATGGCCGTTTAGCGGCTGATAAACCATCTCATAGCCTCGCGCCAAATTGCGGTATAACGGCATTAATGAACTACCAGGGGATAATTCTCCGGCAGCCTGCCAGCGCCCGTCCCGCAACATAAATTGGTGATCCGGGGTGGCAAAAATGCTTTTACCATTATCGAGCTGTACCTCCACCAGGCTATCGCGGCCAATATACCGCGGAGCTTCCAGTTGAGAGACAATCAGCCTACCATTTTCTCCGATGCTATAGCCCCAAAAAAGTTCCCCCTTCTCAGCTCGCTGAGTCATCTCTTCGAGTGTGGGAGCAGTTCCATCCACTAACGCAACACGGGTATCGCCTCGGAAACAGCGTGCATACGTGCTTTTTCCCAGGCAAATCGTCAAGACATCGCGGGGAATACGGAAAAATTCGACCGTTCTGGCCAAGGCAAAAGAGTTCGGCGGAATAATGCAGACATCGGACTTCACATCGACAAAACTGTTGGAATCAAAATCTTTAGGGTCGACGATCGCGGAGTTGATGTTGGTAAAAATCTTGAATTCGTCTGAGCACCGGACATCATAGCCGTAACTCGAGGTGCCGTAGGAGATGACCCGGCCGCGTTCCGAATCCCTGATCTGTCCGCTTTCAAACGGCTCGATCATGCCATGTTGTTCCGCCATGCGGCGTATCCACTTGTCCGACTTAATGCTCATGGAGTATTACTACCTGAATTGATGTAAAAAAACAGGATTTTAGCATAGAACTTGGTAACTTCTCATCCACAGGCAGCGCAAGGACTAAGCGCGGAAGTAAAGTAAACGCCCGAAGTTAAAAGTTTTTTATTCGCCACGAAGGACACGAAGAGCACGAAGAAAAAAATATAAAACTTCGTGCTCTTCGTGTCCTTCGTGGTGAAATGCTTTTTATATTAAGTGTTCTGTACGACGATCTTGGGGAATTTTGTCGTGAAATCCTTGGCCTTTAATGCCAGGATTGCCGCAGTTTTGCGGGCGATTTGCTTGTAAATCTGTGCGGCGCGGCTGTCAGGGTCGGCAATGACGGTCGGTTTGCCGGAGTCGGCGAATTGCCGGATATTGATGTCCAAAGGCAAGGAACCCAGGAATTCAATTCTGTTGCGCTCGGCCATCAACTTTCCGCCGCCTTCGCCGAATATGGCTTCTTCGTGACCGCAGTTGCTGCAAATATGGATGCTCATGTTTTCGACCAGACCCAGTACCGGCACGTTGACTTTCTCGAACATGGCCAAGCCGCGTTGGGCGTCAATCAAGGCAATATCCTGCGGCGTGGTGACGATAATCGCGCCGCTGACCGGAATCTGCTGCGACAGGGTCAGCTGTATATCGCCTGTGCCCGGCGGCAAATCGATGATCAGGTAATCCAGGTCATCCCAGTTGGTGTCTTTAAGCAGTTGCTGCAAGGCATTGGTTACCATCGGGCCGCGCCAGATCATGGCTTGGTCGGCCTCGACCAGATAGCCGATGGAATTCGTCTGTACGCCGTAAGCGATCTTGGGCATCATGGTTTTCTGGTCTTTGCTTTCAGGAAAGCCTGAAAGTCCCAGCATCATCGGAATGCTCGGGCCGTAAATGTCCGCATCCAGAATGCCGACATTAGCGCCTTCAGCGGTCAGGGCCAGCGCCAGGTTGACCGCGGTTGTCGATTTGCCGACGCCGCCTTTGCCGGATGCAACGGCAATAATGTTCTTGACGTTGGGCAGCGGCTTTAAGGTTTGCTGCACGGCATGGGAAACGATTTTTACGCTGACTTCGACGCTGACATTGCCGATGCTGGGAAGTGTTTTAAGCAGATCTTCAACCTCGGCTTTAAGTACAGGTAAATAGCTTTTGGCAGGATAGCCCAGCTCCAGTTTTACGCTGACGTTGTTGCCGTCAATCGCAATGGCTTTAACCGATTTTGCCGAAACCAGGTCGACCCCATTGTTGGGGTCGATAAATGTTTGCAGAAGATCTTCTAACGCTGCTTTTTCGAGGCTTGCCATGACCATGCTCCATAATTGTTAATAAATTCGCCTGATCAATTACCAAGCACGAAACTCAAGATATAGGCTATTTTACCGATTTCAACTCGCTATTGCACTTCCTGGCGGGTCGATAATCGCAGTTTGCGTTTATTTTATGCCATAATAACCAGCTAATTTTGCCTTCGAACTGCTTGAGCTTTTTACACTATGCCAGATAGAAAAATTCTCGTCACCAGCGCACTGCCTTATGCCAACGGCCCTATTCATCTCGGCCATCTGGTTGAATATATTCAAACCGATATTTGGGTGCGTTTCCAGAAACAACGCGGCAACCTCTGCTATTACGTTTGCGCGGACGACACGCACGGCACGCCGATCATGCTCAGGGCAGACCGCGAAGGCATTACCCCGGAACAACTGATCGCCCAAGTCGGCGAAGAGCATCTGGCCGACTTTACCGAGTTCAGCGTGGCCTTCGACAACTATCACAGCACTCATTCCGAAGAGAACAAAACTCTGTCGTCGCTGATCTACGAACGTCTGCGCGATGCCGGACACATCAGTTCTCGCAGCATTACCCAAGCTTACGACCCGGTCAAGAACATGTTCTTGTCCGACCGTTTTATCAAAGGCGAATGCCCCAAATGCGGCGCGGCCGACCAATACGGCGACGGCTGCGAAGTGTGCGGTACGACCTATGCGCCGACCGAATTGAAAAACGCGGTATCGGCGATCTCCGGCGCGAAGCCCGTCGATAAAGATTCCGTACATTATTTCTTCGATCTGGCCAACTTCAGCGACATGCTGCGCGACTGGACTAACGCCGGCCACTTGCAGCCCGAAGTCAGCAACAAGCTGGCCGAGTGGCTGGACGGCGGCTTGCAGCAATGGGACATAAGCCGCGATGCGCCGTATTTCGGTTTTGAAATTCCCGATGCGCCGGGCAAATATTTTTATGTTTGGCTGGATGCGCCGATAGGCTACATGGCCAGCTTTAAAAACCTGTGCGATAAGCAGGGCTTGGATTTTAACGAGTTCTGGTCGAAAAGCAGCGACGCCGAACTGTACCATTTCATCGGCAAAGACATTATCTATTTCCATGCCCTGTTCTGGCCTGCGATGCTCAGCGGTGCGCATTTCAGGACGCCCAGCGCGATTTTTGCGCACGGCTTTTTAACCGTGAACGGCGAGAAAATGTCCAAATCGCGCGGCACGTTTATCAAGGCCCGGACTTACCTGGATCACTTGAATCCCGAATACCTGCGCTATTATTTTGCCGCCAAGCTCAGCGCCGGGGTCGATGACATCGATTTGAACTTCGACGATTTCAGCCAGCGAGTCAATTCCGACCTGGTCGGCAAAGTGGTCAACATCGCCAGCCGTTGCAGCGGTTTTATCACCAAGCGTTTCGACAACAAATTGTCCGAACAATGTTCCGAGCAGGCTTTGTTCCATGAATTTGTTACGGCCAACGCGCAAATCGCCGAGCATTACGAAGCGCGCGAATTCGGCAAAGCCATGCGCGAGATCATGGCGCTGGCCGATAAAGCCAACCAGTATATTGATGAGAAAAAGCCGTGGCTGATCGCTAAGGAAGAAGGCAAGGATCAAGAGCTGCACGAAGTCTGTACGATGGGACTTAACCTGTTCCGCTTACTGGCCGTTTACTTGAAGCCGGTGCTGCCTGTTTTGGCGGGAAATGCGGAAAGCTTTTTAAACATCGAAGCGCAAGCTTGGCCGGTTGATGCCAAGCCTTTGTTAAACCACGCAATCAACGAATTCAAACCGCTGATGACGCGGGTTGAAGCCGATAAAATCGCGGCAATTATCGAAGCATCCAAAGAAAATCTGGAAAAAACCGCCGAGCCGCCAAAAGCTAAAACATGTGAGCCGATTGCCGACACGATCGAGTTTGAAGATTTCGCCAAACTGGATTTGCGCATCGCCAGAATCATCAAGGCCGACCACGTCGATGGCGCAGACAAACTGTTGCAGTTGACCGTGGATATCGGCGATGAAACCCGCAACATCTTTGCCGGAATTAAATCCGCCTACAGCCCGGAAGATCTGGAAGGCAAGTTGACTTTGGTCATCGCCAATCTGGCGCCGAGAAAGATGCGTTTCGGCGTATCCGAAGGCATGGTGCTGGCAGCTGGCCCCGGCGGCAAGGACATTTGGGTTTTAAGTCCTGATGAAGGTGCGCAGCCCGGGATGCGGGTTAAGTAATAATGAAGATCTCCCACTTAAGAGGGAGATTTACGCAAGGCTTAACCGTTCGCCCTGAGCTTGTCGAAGGGTGGACGGTTAAGCCGATCATGGTTCGACAAGCTCACCACGAACGGCTTAACCTTAAACTGCGCTTTGTTAAGTTGGTATCCACAATGAGTTTGTCAAATCGGCCGGACTAATACCAAGAACATGCCTGTTTCACCTGAATCCTCCGCTTTGACCGACCAAATCAATGCCTTACTGCCGCAGACCCAATGCGGGCAATGCAGCTTCCGAGGCTGCCGCCCCTACGCCGAGGCCATTGTCTCGGGCGCGGCGGATATTAACCAGTGCCCGCCGGGCGGCGATGAAGGCATCCGCGATCTGGCTGCTTTATTAAACGTCCCTCCCAAGCCGCTGAATACCCAATTCGGCGTACACAAGCCGCCAAGCGTCGCGTTTATCGTTGAAGAAGACTGCATAGGCTGCACCAAATGCATCGCCGCCTGCCCGGTCGATGCGATATTGGGCGCGTCAAAATTCATGCACACGGTTATCGCCGCGGAATGTACCGGCTGCGAACTGTGCGTATCGCCTTGCCCGGTGGATTGCATTGTCATGCAGCCTGCTCCACCTAGTAATGCCCAGATCAGCCGGGTGCAAAAATCCGCACAGGCAAAGCGGCGCTATGACGCGCGTTCCTTGCGTAAGGAGAAAGAAGAAGCGGAAAAAGCCGAGCGTGCGAGAAAGAAAAAATTGGCGTTACTGAAGATGCAGGCGGCGAAGAAATAGGAGAGAGATCGGGTTAGAGCGAGGGGCGCAATCTCGTCACTCCGACCGATCAAAATGGCGCAGTGGCGTTTCCGGCGAATCCGGGGTGTTTGCCCGAATAAGCCAGTTCTCGCTGTCGCTCGAACCGGCTTATTCGGGCCTACTGGGCTTTGTTGAGCAAGTGGTTAGGCTTCTCTTTATACAATGTCGGAGAATTCCTGTGCGTAGATGACAACGGTACTCTCATCGTTAGCAATTGAATGTTCACTATATAACTCGAAGAGTTCGTCATAAGTTAGCCATCGCGAACCGATTTTCCCTTTGTTGAATAATTGTTCAAACATTTCGCTGGACAGAGAGATGTCTCGCATTCTCTTATATTCCAACAGAGGTTTCCCTTGGACGCTTTTCGTGCAAGCGTCATCAATACGACAAATAGGAATGTGCTCACCGGTAGATATAAAACTTTGATCGGGACGTTGAAGTCTATCTGTAGGCCTGAGGAATGCTGCACAGCAAGGAAATCTATAGATGTTTGTAGCGTCGTCGCTGTTGCATACTTCCTTGCCGCATGTAAATGCTTTTAGGCGTGTTAGTTGATCGAGCATTCTGCTATCCGTAAGGAGAAGTTTCTTGTCCTCCCAAATCTTGTACTGAACGACAACTATGCTTGCTTTTTCCTCGGATGGGCTATGGCGCTCATAAATTATGTCTGCGCCAGTGATGTGCTCAGGTTTGTCGGGATGAAGGACTCTTACGCGTAAAATATTGGAATCAGGTAGCTCGAAATCTCTAAATGCTTGACCAGAGTGCATGGCGGGGACAGTTCGCTCCACGGATAATGCGTCCCGGAAAATCAGTTGATTCTCGGTGTGAGGTACTGGGTTCAGTTCGGCTTCAGCCGCTACGAAGATAGCTAATCGTCTTTTCAGTTGATCAACTTTGGCTCGATCATTCTTGTCTGTCTTTGAAATCGTCAGCAGATCTCTGAGTTCCGATATGTCTGCCTGAAGAAGCGCTAGAGCAGTTACGTCAGTGCCGTGCTTAATCGACTTCAACCGCGCTTTTTGTCGATACTCTTTAGCGGTATCACTTTCACGCTCCCGCCTTAATATGCTGGCATCGGGACCTAGAAGCGCAGGATATAACTCTCCGCCGAGTTCAAGTGCGCTGTCATAGGTTGCTTTGGCCAAGTCGCCCTTTGCGGCGAGTTTGACCATCCCCCGCACGGCGCTGAGGGTTACCCACTCGGAGTTAATTCTGGTGTTGTTTTGCATAAATTAGAGTAGAAGGGGTAGGTGACTTCTAAGAAGCCTAACTAATATTAGACGTCCTAGACGAAAAGCATTACGTCATTTGTTTGTCTAATTAACATATTAAATATTAAGAGTCATTGTTGGCGCATGTCCTTGTAGATTTAGCGTATCCATAAATGGAATTAGAGAACAATGCATAAATTTAATAAAAGCCACTCACAAAGGCCGGAGATAGTAAACCTAAACGCTAGCTACAGCAAACTACCACCTCCTCAATCAGAAATTCCTCAATTATTCAACAAATTATTGGTTTCGCTCGCGCTCTACCCATCCTACGCTGTATAATACGCGGTTATTTTTCACTGAGTTATAAGGTGTGGTTTATGCAAATTATTCAGGAAGCGCTCACGTTTGATGACGTTTTATTAGTGCCTGCGCACTCGACTGTGCTGCCACGCGATGTAGAAATGAAAACACAGCTGACGCGGGGCATTACGTTGAATATCCCTCTGGTTGCGGCGGCGATGGATACGGTTACCGAAGCGAGGCTGGCGATTGCGATTGCCCAGGAAGGCGGTATCGGCATTATTCATAAAAACATGACGGCTGAGCAGCAGGCGAGCGAAGTGCGCAACGTCAAGAACTACGAGAGCGGAGTGATCAAGAATCCGATCACGGTATCGCCGGACGTCAGCATCCGCGACGTTATCAACTTGACCCGCGCCAAAAATATTTCCGGCGTGCCGGTGGTTGACGGCGATGAGTTGGTCGGCATCGTGACCAGCCGCGATTTGCGTTTTGAAACGCGTTTTGACGAGGCTGTTTCAAAAGTCATGACGCCCAAAGAGCGATTGGTTACGGTCAGCGAAAACGCCGACCGCAAAGAAGCGGTTGCTTTGCTGCATAAGCATCGCATCGAAAAAGTGCTGGTGGTCAATGACGACTTTCATTTGCGCGGCATGATTACGGTAAAAGATATACAAAAAGCCAAAGATTATCCGTTGGCTTGCAAGGACGAACATGAGCAGCTGCGGGTCGGCGCCGCAATTGGTACCGGACATGGCACTGAAGAGCGGGTCGCCGCGCTGGTTGATGCGGGCGTGGATGTGATTATCGTCGATACCGCTCACGGCCATTCTCAAGGCGTGCTGGACAGGGTGCGTTGGGTAAAGCAAACTTATCCAAATGTGCAGGTCATCGGCGGCAATATCGCTACGGCGGCTGCGGCGCTGGCCTTGGTCGAGGCGGGTGCGGATGGCGTTAAGGTCGGCATCGGCCCCGGTTCTATCTGCACGACCCGTATTGTTGCCGGTGTCGGCGTGCCGCAAATTACCGCAGTCAGCAATGTTGCCGATGCGTTAAAAGGAACCGGCGTACCGTTGATTGCCGATGGCGGTATCCGCTATTCCGGCGATGTTGCCAAAGCTTTGGCTGCGGGTGCTTATGCGGTGATGTTGGGCGGCATGTTTGCCGGTACCGAAGAAGCGCCGGGAGAGGTCGAGTTGTTTCAGGGACGGTCTTATAAATCCTATCGTGGCATGGGCTCGCTGGGTGCGATGTCGCAGCAGCAAGGCTCCAGCGACCGTTATTTTCAGGAAGAAACCGAACTGGCCGAAAAACTGGTGCCGGAAGGCATTGAAGGCCGGGTGCCTTACAAAGGCAGCTTGCTGGCCGTCATCCATCAGTTGCTGGGCGGTATTCGCGCCAGCATGGGCTACACAGGCAGCCAGACCATTGCGATGATGCATGAAAAGGCGCAATTTGTGCGGGTGACCAGCGCCGGCATGCGGGAAAGCCATGTGCATGATGTGACTATTACTAAAGAAGCGCCTAATTACCGGATGGAGTGATTCGTAGGGCGCGCCGTGCGCGCCTTCTTGGTCTTTAAGGCACGCACGGCGCGCCCTACTGCATGTTATTCGATCTACACACAAGAGTTCTATCGTGAATCAACAATCCCCAAACATCCATACCCACAAAATCCTGATTTTGGATTTCGGCTCGCAATACACGCAACTGATTGCACGCCGCATTCGTGAAATCGGCGTTTATTGCGAAATTTATTCCTGCGAATGCGATGCTGAACAAATCAGCAAGTTCGCGCCCAACGGCATTATTTTATCCGGCGGCCCGGAAACGGTGACCAGCGGCGATACGCCAAGAGCGCCGCAAATCGTTTTCGAATTGGGTGTCCCTGTGCTGGGCATCTGCTATGGTCTGCAAACCATGACCGAGCAATTGGGCGGCAAGGTGGTAAGTTCCGATCACAGGGAGTTCGGCTATGCGCAAGTCAGGGCGCGCGGCCATTCGAAACTGTTGTCCGATATCGAGGATCATCTGTCGCCGGAAGGCTTTGGCCTGCTGGATGTGTGGATGAGCCACGGCGACCGCGTGGTCGATTTGCCGGCCGGTTTTACGCTGATTGCCAGCTCGGACGGTGCTCCGGTCGCCGGAATCGCCAATGAAGAAAAGCGTTTTTACGGCTTGCAATTCCATCCTGAAGTGACTCACACCAAACAAGGCGGACGGATATTGTCGCGCTTTGTGCTGGATATTTGCGGCTGCGAAGCGTTGTGGACGTCCAGCAATATTATCGAAGACAGCATTGAGGTCGTCCGTAAAACGGTCGGCACCGATCATGTGGTTTTGGGCTTGTCCGGTGGCGTCGATTCGTCAGTCGTTGCCGCATTGCTGCACAAAGCTATTGAAGACCAGTTGACCTGTGTTTTTGTCGATACCGGCTTGCTGCGCCTGCACGAAGGCGATCAGGTGATGGCGACTTTTGCCGAGCACATGGGCGTTAAAGTGATCCGGGTGGATGCCGAGCAGCGCTATCTGGATGCCTTGAGCGGAGTTACCGATCCGGAACAAAAACGCAAGATTATCGGCAGTCTGTTTATCGATATTTTTGATGAGGAAGCGGCGAAAATTACCGATGCCAAATGGCTGGCGCAGGGCACGATTTATCCCGATGTGATTGAATCGGCCGGTTCCAAAAGCGGCAAAGCGCATTTGATCAAGTCGCATCACAATGTCGGCGGTTTGCCGGAAAATATGCTGTTAAAACTGGTCGAGCCGTTGCGCGAACTGTTCAAGGATGAAGTCAGGAAGTTGGGTGTAGAATTGGGTCTGCCTGCGGATATGGTTTATCGCCATCCGTTTCCCGGTCCCGGTCTGGGCGTAAGAATTCTGGGTGAAGTGAAAAAGGAATACGCTGATTTATTGCGTCAGGCCGATGCCATTTTTATTGAAGAATTATATCGTCACGATCTTTACGACAAGGTCAGCCAAGCATTTGCGGTATTTCTGCCGGTTAAGTCGGTTGGCGTAATGGGCGACGGTCGGCGTTACGATTACGTGATTGCTATCCGTGCCGTCGAAACCATCGATTTTATGACTGCTCGTTGGGCGCATCTGCCTTATGAGTTTCTGGATCTGATCTCCCGTCGTATCATCAATGAAGTCCCCGGCATTTCCCGTGTAGCTTACGACATCAGCGGCAAGCCTCCCGCCACTATCGAATGGGAATAAGCAGTACAACGGATGAAGCATGGATGCGCTATGCGATCAGGTTGGCGCAACGAGCCGAGCAGCAGGGTGAAGTCCCGGTCGGCGCAATTGTGGTCAAGGATGACCGGTGCATTGCGGAAGGCTGGAATATTCCGATAATCAGTCATGATCCGACCGCCCATGCCGAAGTGATTGCCATGCGAGGCGCTGGCGTGGTGATGGAAAATTACCGGCTGACCGATGCAACTTTGTACGTGACGCTGGAGCCTTGCGTGATGTGTATGGGCGCCATGAGTCATGCAAGGATTAAGCGGCTGGTGTTTGGTGCCTATGATCCCAAGCGGGGCGCAGTGTGCAATGCATTAAGCCTGACCGATGCAAGCTTTTTAAATCATCAAATCAGCTGGGATGGCGGCGTGCTGGAAGAAGAATGCTCGGAATTGTTGAGGGCTTTTTTTAAAGCCAGGCGATAACAGTTACCGCAGCATTAGGGCTCCTATCGCTTAATCCGCGTCTGCTTATTAAGTGATAGGAATTCGTTAACGTCAATTGTCAGTGCGATGGTCAAAATAATCAGTCTTGGCAAGCGAATCAAGCTTGGCGTGCTTGCTTGTAGGCATTGATTAATGCATTGGTTGAGCAATCATGGCTGGCGATGACGTCGTCATTTTGCAGTTCCGGCAGGATAATCTTGGCCAAGGTTTTCCCTAGTTCCACGCCCATCTGGTCAAATGAGTTGATATTCCAGATAACGCCCTGAACATAAATTTTATGTTCGTAGAATGCAATCAGCGAGCCTAAAGTTTTCGGCGTTAGCTTGTTGAACAAGAACGAATTGGATGGCTTGTTGCCGTCGAATATTTTTGAAGCTACCAATACCGCATCTTCTTGATCCTCAGGCGATAATTCCTGTTTAACTTCCTCGGCGGTTTTGCCTTTCATCAAGGCTTCCGGTTGGGCGAGAAAGTTTGAAATTAAAATATCGTGATGGTCGGGTAGCTTGTAATGACTGTTCGCAGCGGCAAGAAAATCGCACGGAATCAGTTTAGTGCCTTGGTGAATAAGTTGGAAAAATGCATGCTGGCCATTGGTGCCAGGTTGCCCCCAAATGATCTGGCCGGTGCTGTAATCTACATGTTCGCCATTAAGGTCGATGCTTTTGCCGTTGCTTTCCATGTCGCCTTGCTGAAAATAATCAGCGAAGTAAAGCATGGACTGGTCGTAAGGCAATAGAGCATGGGATTCGGCATTGTAGAAATTGTTATACCAAATGCCTAGCAGTCCCATGATGACCGGAATATTCTTCTCGAAAGGCGCGGAGCGGAAATGTTCGTCAACTTCATAAGCGCCTTGTAAAAGTTCTTCGAAATTATCCATGCCCACATACAAAGCAATCGATAACCCGATCGCTGACCATAATGAATAGCGTCCGCCAACCCAATGTCTGAATTCAAACATGTTATCGGTATCGATGCCGAATGCAGCAACATTCTTGGTATTGGTTGAAATCGCGACAAAATGTCTGGCAATAGCCTGCTCATCTTTAGCGCTCTCAAGAAACCAGCTTCTTGCTGATTTAGCGTTGGTCATGGTTTCTTGTGTGGTAAATGTTTTAGAGGCAATAAGAAATAGTGTGGTCTCGGGAGAAACATGTTTCAGTGTTTCGACAAGGTCGGCCTGGTCGATATTGGAAACAAAATGAACTTTTAGCGCTTCGGACGCGTAAGGCTTAAGAGCGGTCGAAACCATCTTTGGTCCTAAATCGGAGCCGCCTATGCCGATGTTAACGATGTCGGTAATCGCTTTGCCGGTATAGCCTTTCCATTCGCCTGATCTTACGCGAGTGCTGAAAGTGCGCATTTTGGCAAGAACGCTGTTGATTTGCGGCATGACATCCTGTCCGTCCACATAAACAGGTTGATTGCTTCTGTTGCGCAAGGCGGTGTGCAGCACGGAGCGGTGTTCTGTATTATTGATTTTTGCTCCGCAAAACATTGCCTTAATTTTTGCATCCAGACCGGCATGATTGGCAAGATCGATGAGTAAGGGTAGGGTCTGGTCAGTTATTCTGTTTTTGGAGTAATCAAAAAGGATGTCGTTAAAATGAAGAGAAAATTTGATGTGACGGTTGTAGTCAGAATTAAAGCTGTCACGTAGGAGAATGTTTTTGGTTTCGTCGTGGTGTTTTATTAAAGCTGTCCAGGCTGTAGAGGTGGTCAAAGATGACATGCGTTTAAAGCTCCGTTTAAATAAAGTTGGTTTAAGTCTACGAAAAGCAGGGAAGGATAGCAATAGTGCAGCAGCGCATTACCTTTTACTTATATAATGGCGCTTGTAGATCAGGTTTCCTATCAATTCCTTGTCTTTGGTTAAATCGATGTGCTAGAGTGACTTATTGCTATTAATCAAAGGTACGACGGAATCCGCGAGTGTTTGATGGGCTAAATCCATTAATGGCATCTACATTTTTCTTATAATAATAATTTTATCAAAACTGGAAGGCATTATGAACAGTACACAAATTTTTAGAAAAAGTCTCCTGGCGCTTCTTGGGTTGTTATTTTCTGCATCGTTATGGGCGCATGGCGGAGCCGCAGGTACCGATACAGACCAATGTAAATTCGAATTGGAACCTAGCCATTGGTTACATTATACCGCTTATCAACCCAACGCGTTTCCTGCTGAAGATTTTTGCGCAAATATTCCCAGGGCTAACGAACTTACTCTGCTCGTGTTCGATTATCAGGACATGAAATATAGAGATATGTCGGTTGAGTTTGAAGTGACAAAAGAGCCTGAAGGAACTCGCGTATTCTTTTTGCCGGCTGCAAAGCATAAAAAAGGCACGGTTGAATTAAAACTCCCAAATGGTGTGCCGGAAGCAGGCAAATACCTGATTCATATTACGCTGGTGCCTGATCAAGGCGAGAGATTGGATGCGCATATGGGATTTAACGCTGGCGGTGGAAAGGCAGTCAGCAAAAATAATCTGCTCTTGTATGCATTTTTCGCATTCGCCGGTTTATATGTACTTTATCTGTCACATGCCGGTTTCAAAAGCAAAGTGGATGAAGCTATAGCGAAGCTTAAAAGCTAAGCGGACACAACTTATTGATAAGTTGTGTGTTGTGCCATTGCGTAATTGCGCGTAGAGTTCACCGTTTATGCAATGGCATTGCCTACTTCGGCAGATATCCACTCCTGGAATATCTGCCTACGCCACATCCTGTGGACTATGTAGGAAAGGAGCAAGAATAGGAGCGGAGGATTTATTTTATTGAACAATAGAGGTAATGAGTAATGGTGAAGTTGTTATCAGCTGGGGCGCTGTTTTTTCTTTTGTCCGCGTCCGTATCGGCAGTGGAGTATGAGGATCATGATGGGATGCTCATGGATCACGGTGATGGCCATTTGATGGACATGGCGGGTGGTATGGTTATGGGTCAAAATACCAGCACGTTGCCGGGCGGCTGCGATAGTATTGCTGAAACCAAGGAAATTACTGTTCATGCCGGACATAAATATGCCGAGAAGTTTCCTGGTAGAATGTTCGCGTTTGACACCCAGGAATTTAATTTCAAACCGTGCACTAAATTGACGGTTCATTTCATCAACGAAGATAATGTCCGGCATCAATGGATGATGCATGGATTGCCCAAATATTTATATCCTAAGGGCATGTTCCATTTGGAAATATCCGGTCCCGCAAAAATTTCCGGAACATTGATTTTGCCTCCCGGCGATAAAACCTATCTGGTGCATTGCGACATTGCCCAGCATATGGAAAAAGGCATGAAAGCCCAGCTGAAAGTCGGTAAAGGCGATGGGGATCTACCCAGTATCCCAGGCGTGACGGCTTACGTCATACCCGATGATTACAAGGGAAGCTTACCGACAGTAATGGCCGCAGTTTCAGCAGCAGCTGAGGCCGCACCGCCACCGGCGGCTGTTGTAGTTAATAAACCTGCACCGGTAGTACAGCCATCGAAAGAAGACTCTGTTATCTCAGGTGTTACTGTGATCGGTCTGGTAATTGGTTTGTTGCTTGCTCCATTTTTAGCGAAAAAGTTTAAAGGCATGAGCGCATCAGAAATAGTAGCTACTATTTTTGATATGTTGGGAACCGGAATTGGGCTGGTTGTAAAATGGCTGTCCAAATTGGTTAAGCTGGTTATTTCCAATAAGAATAAAACTTTGCCTGAAAATTAAACTCGGGCAATACAGAACCCCTGTGCTCTTTGAGTACAGGGTTTTTTTTTGAGAGAAAAAGTGCAAGACATAGGGTTTGAAATAGGCGGGCTGTTTATCAGTGCATTTATATCGTCAACGATAGCTCCCGGAGGCTCGGAAGCCGTTTTGGCTTATATGGTAGCGTCAGGGCATCGGGCTGAACTTCTGGTCGTCGTTGCAACAATAGGCAACACGCTCGGCGCCATGACAACCTGGGGCTTGGGTGTATTAGCAGCTAAAAAAATGCCGGTTGCCACGCTTTTATCAGAAAAGAAACAGAAAGCGTTGGAAATAGTTAGGAAAAGAGGTATCTGGACGCTGTTTTTTACTTGGTTGCCGATAGTGGGTGATGTTTTATGTTTTGCAGGTGGATGGCTAAGGCTGCCATTCATTCAAGCTTTCTTAATTATATTACTGGGTAAGTTTGGCCGTTATGCAGTGATAGCCTGGATGTTTGTATAAATCCATTTTTGGGTTTGGCCTGAAAACAATAAATCAAAACTTAAAGGAGAGGTTGGTCTGTTTCAGTGAAGCGTAGAAGTAGTGTTACAGGAGTAGAGATTGGTAAATGGATACTTCTAGCATTGCAAAAGACGGTTACAGTCAGTTTCGCAAAATAACCTCGCTATGAAATTAAATCTTATAATCAACGACGATCAATCAGCAAGGATTGAAAATGTCCTGCTTGTTTCAGCTTTGGCGCTTTTCCCGCTATTGTATTTGACAATGAGAGGATGGACGAACACGTTGACCATTGTCCTGTTTAGTTTAGCGGTGATTCACTTTTTTCGCTTGCCAAGGTCTGCATGGGGAATCAAAAATATTAGCGGCACGGAATGGGCTGTTGTTACGGCGCTAGCCTCAGGTTTTTTAGCTATCCTGATCAGCCAGTTATTGCGCCAAGATGTGGTTATAAGGGCTTATGACGGACCGCTTCGGATGTTATTGGCAGCGCCGGTTTTTCTATTGCTGATGAAGAAAAAAATCGATTTTGTGCAAGTATTTCAGTTTATCTGTCCGTTATCGTTATTAATCCTTTTAGTATTTGTGCATTCGGACCCGGTTCAAATGCAAGCATGGGGCGGCAGGTTTACCACTTATTTCGTGGATCCGAATGCGTTTGGCATCAATACGATGCTTTTATCTTTTTTGTGCCTTTTTTCCGTTGATGCCGTAAGTAAGGATGGAGCGGCTTTGAAACTTTTGAAGTATGCGGGCTTTATGGCTGGGTTTTATCTTGAAATGAAATCCCAGACACGAAGTGCCTGGCTTGCCGAACCTTTTATGCTGGCTTTGTGGGCCGCTATTTATTGGCGATCAAAAAGTAAAAGAGAGTTGCTGATCTCTACCTTGATCAGTGTATCAATTATTTTAGGGCTTTATTTTCTGGTTGATTTTTTTCATGCTCGGGTTAACAGCATTTACTATGAAATTTCGGCATGGTTGAATAAAGCCAATACTGAGACTTCAGCGGGATTCAGGCTTTCATTTTGGCAAATGTCTTGGATATTATTCAAGCAAAATCCATTCTGCGGTTACGGTGATCTAGGCTATCAATCACAACTGTTAATGCCGCAGATTCAATCTGCGTTTTCCCCGGAAGCTATTTCCCTGATGGGAAGTGTTGGGCCGCACAATGAATACCTAGCGAACATGGTGCGCTCAGGAATTTTTGGATTTATTGCGGTTTCACTGCAATTTTTTGTGCCTGGCGTGGTTTTTATTAGAGGCCTTAAGTCTTCGATACATAGAGTTAAAAGTGCCAGCGCAATGGGTCTGTGTCTTGTCATGGGTATGATGATTACAAGTGTGAGCCAAGAAGTGCTGACTCTGAAATACACCAATTCATTTTATGGTCTAATGGTGGCGGCTTTATGTGCGTCTGTACTGTGGAAACGTCCTGTTGAAATCTGACTATGAGACCAAAAATATACGATTGCTTTTGTTATTTTAATGAAGACATGATTCTTGAGTTGCGGCTTGAGACCTTATGGGATGTAGTTGATGTTTTTGTTATTTCTGAGGCAACTTATACCCAGGCAGGCGATCCTAAACCCATCAATTTCTGCCCCGAACGTTTTGCTAAATACATGAGCAAGATCCGTCATTTGATAGTTGATCATAAACCATCAGGCCCAAATGACTTTTGGAAAAATGAAAACTATCAGCGCAATTATTTAAAAAATGGTCTGAGTGATGCCCTGCCGGATGATTGGGTGTTAATTTCCGATTTGGATGAAATTCCTCGGCCAGAAGTTATTGCTTCTTACAATCCCAAGTATCTACGCGGCGATTTTGAACAAGATTGTTACGGTTATTTTTTAAATAATCTGTGGTTAGGTGAAGGCAAGTCTCGTTTTTGGCAGGGATCTAAAGTTACTACCTATCGTTATTTCACGACGTTTTTTAAAAGTAATGCCACTAGTGTGCGTATTTACAAGTCGTCCGGTTTATTGCGGGCATTGAAACGCAAGCTGTTTAAGTTGTTTCGAACGCAAAAAATTAAGAACGGCGGCTGGCATTTTACATGGATGTTCAAGATAGAGAACATCATCAAGAAAATTGAAAGTATGGCTCATCAGGAATACAACAAGCCGGAATTTAAGGATCCTGAATACATTCTAGAGATGATTCATAGCGGTCGAGATTTTCATAAACCTAAGAGCCGCTTTCAGGTTCAAAAAATTGATGAGAAATTTCCTCAATTTTTGGTTGATAACCAGAGTCGTTATCAAGACTGGTTATTGCCGCCAAATCGAGTTAATTGATCGTTTTTAGTCACTAAGTAGAGCTGAATTTGTATGTCTGCAGCTAGCTGGTGCTTTTCATAAAAATGGCTAAAAGTTGTAACAACATTAAAAACATCATCGAGATAATTGTGCTGCGTCATTTCCCCCAAGTTAACGTTGTTTATGCCCATAGAAAACGGGATTATTTTATAGCGGCGTTTACTTTTTTTTGCGTTGCGGTTTGCTTGATAAGCGATGCAAATGCGAGTTTGGAAAAACAAAATGCCCTTGGTGTTTGCGCTTGGGTGTTTTTGATCGGCTTGTTGCTTGGAGAAAACAAAGAAATAAGAGCGCAGGTTGGCATCGCCATCATTTTTGCAACTATCGGCGAGCATTTCGCATCACCTTTCATGGGTGGATACACTTACAGGTTTGAGAATGTGCCGGCCTATGTGCCGCCCGGGCACGGCATGGTTTATTTGACGGCTGTGGCTTTGGGACGTTCCGGGCTATTTCTGCGCTATGCCAGAGAAATTGCTGCATTGGTAGTATTAGTCTGCGGCGCCTGGTCGATTTGGGGCATCAGTGGTTATGCTGAACAGGGTGATTCAGTAGGCGCATTATTGTTTTGCGTTTTTTTGGGTTATCTTTTTAAAGGTCGTTCTCCAATGGTTTATCTGGCAGCCTTTTTCATTACCACATGGTTAGAGTTAATTGGCACTGCCGTTGGAACCTGGAAATGGGCGGCAATAGATCCTGTATTAGGCCTGCCGCAAGGAAATCCACCTAGCGGAGTTGCGGCCTGGTATTGTCTGGTCGATGCGGTAGCGATGGGTGGCGCAGCGCCTTTATTAAGCAGAGCGAAAAGTGTACATGGCTGGATAAAGTCCGGCAAATTTCGGAAAAATGCATATCAGGGCGCGGAGAATGAATAAGGTACTGTAAAATTAAAATCGCGCAGATTGGGTTTGCTATTTACAAGTGCCTCTGTCATCGACAGAGGTAATCAATAATCAAAAAAGGGGTTGAGCGGTATGGAACGTCGTGATTTTATTCGATTAAGTGTAGCGGGTGCAGGTGCCGGAATAATGATGCCAACCATGGCGCTGGCCGACAGTGGTAAGCAGATAGCTACAGGAAATATTTATTATACAAAAGAAGCCCCAGGCCGCTGGAGCGAGAAGGTTGCAACTCACTTGCCCAACATTGAAATACAAAAAACGGGAGGGAATGTCGCTGTAAAAATCGTAACGGCACATGAAATGAAAGATTATGAGCATTATATTGTTAAGCACGTTTTGCTGGATCAAAACTATAAATTTATAGATGAATATCTTTTCCATCCTGCTAAAGATAAGGCGGCAATATCAACATTTACACTGCATGACTACAGTGGGCCGATTTATGCGCTGAGCATGTGCAATAAGCATGATCTCTGGTTGAATGGCTCAGAAGTATAAGGATGCGTTTTAGATCATTATTTTGGCGTTGATGTTATTGCAAGTAGCTCATTGAGGTCCATTAACTCAATGAGCTGTTGTTTAGTAGGCGCTGCAACACAATTCAGCCAATGAAAAACAATCAACTTTTATACCCAAAGCCAAAAAAGATTCTGGTAATCGCAATGCGATACCTCGGCGATGTACTGCTGACGACACCCTTATTGCGTTCGTTGAGGCAGGCCTATCCCGATGCTCAACTTGATGTTTTAGTGTTTCGTAGTACAGCTTCCATGCTCGAAGGCAATCCTGACATTGACCATATTATTACTACGCCTAACCGCCCCAAGCTCTCAGATTATCAGCAATTATTTCGGCAAGTATTCAGGCAGTATGATCTTGCTATTGCTACGCAGTCAGGCGATCGCCCTTTTTTATATACATTACTCGCGGCGCCGTTACGGGTTGCCGCAGTGCCGCCGAAAAACACTACTGGTTGGTGGAAACGTTTTTTTGTTCAGCATTGGACAGAATTTGATGACAACGACACGCATACGGTTCTGCAGCACCTGAAATTACTGGGTTTGATTAATGTTCCACAGTGTTTTTCATTGGTTTCGCCGCAAATCAATAATATTCGGCAATTAGCAAAGCAATTCCCATTTTTGGCTGATAATACCGGTTATGTGGTGCTGCATCCTCATCCGCAGTGGACATATAAACAATGGACTGTAGCAGGCTGGATAGAGATAGGGCTGTATCTTAAAAGACTGGGGCTAAAATTGGTGCTTTCGGGAGGGCCGGCCCAAGAGGAAATCGATTATGTCGCTAATATTCAGCGCCAACTTCCTGAGGATACGATCAATCTGGCCGGTCAGGTTTCATTGGCGCAGTTGGCAACTATTATTGCTCAGGCAAAATTATATATCGGCCCTGATACCGGCATCACTCACTTGGCGGCTGCAACCGGAATTCCCGTGATAGCGCTTTATGGCCCGACCAACCCTGTGAAATGGGCGCCTTGGCCCAGCAAGTATAACCAGAACATAAACCCCTTCCGTAAAACAGGCTCTCAGCATGTGAACAATGTCAGTTTGATCCAAGGCAAAGGGGAGTGTGTTCCTTGTCATTTGGAAGGTTGCGATAAGCATCAGCAAAGCCGTAGCCAATGTCTTGATACATTGCTGCCACAACAAGTGAAAGAAGCGATAAATCAAGCACTAAAACATTGATTTCAGTGGTAATGATGGATTTAAAGCATGACGAAAAATAAAGCTCGGAGCTTTTAAGTATATGTTTCTATTTGGTTTAAAAAGCTAAATTTATTAACAGAATAGTAAAGCACTGTTATTTACAGATTATGAAAAAACTTAAACAGTACCTGCGAAAAATCTGGAGAAAACTACTTGGTAAACCGGAATTGCATGGCTTTGCTCGGCAACAAGCCAAGTTTCGTAAGCGTTATCCGAAATATGAGCTTGGCGTAGGCACCTATGGGATGCCTGTTGTGCATGACTGGGATGAAGGCACAACATTGCGCATAGGTTCGTATTGCTCGATTGCAGCAAATGTTCAAATATTTTTAGGCGGACAGCATCGTATCGATTGGGTGACCAGTTACCCGTTTCCGTCATTCCTGCCTGAGGCCAGTCATATTAAAAACCTATTAGGTAGCCGAGGGGATGTTGTGATCGGTAGTGATGTATGGCTTTGTTTTAACTGTACCATCTTGTCCGGGGTTACCATTGGACACGGTGCGATCATCGCAAGCGGTGCTGTGATTAGCCGCGATGTAGAGCCTTATGCCGTTATGGCCGGTAATCCGGCACGGATTGTTCGTTGGCGATTTGACGAGCCGATAAGGCAGGCTTTGCTGGAATCCTCATGGTGGGATTGGCCGGAAGAAGAAATACGGCAAGTTGTCGATAAGCTATGTTCGAACAACATAGCTGAATTTATTGCTTATGCCCGAGCACGTAACAACAAGCATAAAGAGGCTTGATAATTAGCATTGTTATGCTTTATTTATTTTTTGCGCACGCATGAGTGCTCATGCTTGTTGGCTTGCTTTATTGGTCGCCTGCTTTATAATTTCGGTTATAAATATAAAGGTGCTTGTTTTCTAAATACAAAATGCCGACATCATAATGATTGCTTGCGAAGGAGCCTATATTTCCCGGCATTCATGAAATTCAACACAAATTCAAAACCGAAATGAATCAAATAGACTACGCCATCACCTTCGCTTGCTACAATCAAGTGGAATATACCCGTCAGTGCGTGGATAGTATGATTAAGCACGGAGTTGATCTCCGCCGGTTGATAGCAGTAGATAACGGGTCTACTGATGAGACGCGCAGTTATCTTGAAACATTACCGCTAGGCGGACGTATTTTTAACAAGGCTAATTTGGGTTGTGGCGTAGCATGGAATCAAGGCGCTTTAGCGCTACAGGCCGAGTGGACAATTATTATGAACAACGATGTGCTGGTATCGCATGGTTGGATTGAGAATATGATTAATGCCGCCGAACAAAATGGCCTGAAAATTATCTCTCCGGCGCTTATTGAAGGGCCGCTTGACTATGATTTTGAGGCGTTTGCCAGCGAATCCTCAACTAAAATGAAAAATGCCCTGCGGCTCGGCGATCGTCATGCGGTTTGCCTTGCAGTGCATAAGTCAGTATGGCTGGAAATTGGTTATTTTCAGCCAATTCCGAAATTACTCGGTTACGAAGATACGATGTTTTTTCACGAGGCGAATAAAGCAGGTATCCCTATCGGTATGACGGGGGGATCCTGGTTGCATCACTACGGATCGATTACACAATCAGCCATGAAGCAGGAGCGCGGCTTGTCCGAGAAGGATGGATTGGGATATCGCTATAATTACCGTTTGTTGCAACAGAGCTGGCTGGAGCGAAAGCTAAAAAAAATAAAAAGAGTTCGGCAACAAAAGGCATGGCGTGAGCAAGAACTTACTCACTTCGGTATGTCTATGCACGGAATAAGAGAGAATGGCAGCTTTTCTTGGGAGTAGATTTCCATTGTTGGGTAAAACTCCCTGTGAATATTTTGCTTACTTTTAGTCATTAAGTTGTTCAACATTCCTTTCTTGATCAAGCGGGATATTTGGCTTGGCAGCCAAGTCTTCGCCTTCCTTTAAACTGACGTTAAATCGCACACAATGCTCAGCGTAATCATCATCACAAAAAATGAAGCGTCTCATATTGGGCGGTGCCTGGAATCTGTTTCATGGGCTGATGAAATCATCGTTCTGGACTCCGGTAGTCAGGATGATACGGTAGCTATCTGCCACCAATATACCGATAAAATATACGAAACGGACTGGCCTGGATTTGGCATTCAGAAGCAGCGAGCTTTGGCTAAGGCGAGAGGCGATTGGGTTTTATCTATCGACGCCGATGAAATGGTAACGCCGGAGTTAAGAATGGCAATCGAGCAAGCTCTTCAACAAAAGGAATATCAGGGCTATGAGATTCCTCGTCTTTCCAGTTACTGTGGCCGGCAAATGCGCCATGGCGGCTGGTGGCCTGATCATGTGCTAAGGTTATTTCGCCGGGATTGCGGTCGATTCACTGATTCAGCGGTTCATGAGCGCATTATTGTTCAAGGACAAACCGGACGATTACTCACTCCGTTGCTGCATGATGCTTTTGTAAGCCTGGATGAAGTCTTGCATAAAGTAAATTGTTATTCGTCCTTAGGCGCAGAAATGCTCTATCAGAAAGGGACGCGTTCATCCATAAGCAAAGCTATTTTCAAAGCGCTGTGGACTTTTGTGCGTACCTATTTCCTTAAATTAGCGATTATGGATGGACGCCAAGGTCTGCTGCTTTCAATTTCCAATGCTGAAGGGACTTACTATAAGTACGTCAAATTATTGGAATTACAAAGCCGACAAGCGCAACAATAATGAATTTAATATCTGTTATTGTCACTACATATAACTGGCCGGCTGCTTTAAATCTTTGCCTGGAAAGTTTATTTGCCCAAGGTGACGATAATTTTGAAATCATCATAGCTGATGACGGATCTGCGCCAGCCAACCTTAATCTTACACAGTCTTTTTGCGCTAAAAGTCCGGTATCCATTCAATATGTTCATCATGACGACCAGGGATTCAGAGCGGGAACCATTAGAAATAAAGCTGTTGCCGCGAGTAAAGGTGAATATTTGCTATTTATTGATGGCGACTGCATTCTTCGGCCTGATTTCATTGCTGGACATCGACGACTTGCCGCACCTGGATACTTTGTGCCTGGAAACAGGGTACTGTTGAGCCAGGCATTTACTCAAGAAGTCATAGAAAAGCACATTTCATTGCATGACAAAACACTGAGTTATTTCATTGCTCTCTGGCTGCACAATAAAATAAATAGGATTTCTGCCTTTATTCGGCTTCCTCTGGGGTTATTAAGAAGTTTGCAGTCTACAAAGTGGGAAAAAGCCATGACGTGCAATTTAGCGATGTGGAGGCGCGACTTTTTACAAGTAAATGGTTTTGACGAACTGTTTGAAGGCTGGGGTTTTGAGGATTCGGATTTGGTTATTCGTTTAATACATGCAGGCATTAAACGTAAAGAAGGGAGATTTGCTGTGCCTGTGTTACATCTGTGGCATGTTCATAATGATAAAAGCAAGCAAGATATTAATTATCAGCGGTTGTTGGATCGCTTAAACAGCCAGGATTTTATTCTCGCAAAAAAAGGCGTTTCCCAGTATCTTGGGTAATTCGATAACTTAGCGCAAGCTGGAAGAATAGCTTCACTCGTTCATTCAAACTTCGACAATATGAAAAAAACATCCAAAGCAAGCGCTCAAATATATAAGCGACTACTGACCTATTTGAAGCCGCATCGTGGTCTGTTTGCAATCAGTATTATTGGCTTCCTGATGTATTCAGGAACTCAGACTTTATTTGCGGCGTTGATCAAACATATTATTGATACCCTGCAAAGTGAGGCGCGGGAGGGTATGTATTATTTGCCGTTATTCTTCAGCGGCCTGATTGTCGTGCATGGGATTGGAGCTTATATAGGCAATTATTTTTTAGCCAAAGTATCCACAAATATCGTGCACACCTTGAGATGTGAAATTTTCAATCAATATACACGACTACCAACGACTTATTTTGATGCAAATAATAGCGGTCATATGATCTCTAGAATCACTAATAACGTAGGGCAGGTTACACAGGCAACTACAGATTCTATTCGTACTTTTGTGCGAGAAGGATTTACAGCGATAGGCTTGTTGGTTTATTTGTTTTATTCAAACTGGATGTTATCTCTAGTTTTTGTTGCTATCACACCTATTTTGGTGGTGCTGGTGAGTTATGTCAGTAAGCGGCTTAGAACTATTAGTAAAAGAATACAAGAATCAATTGGCGATATAACGCATATTACTTCGGAATTGGTGGATGGACATCGAGTGGTACGCAGTTATGGCGGAGAAGAATATGAGCGGCGGCGCTTTTTAGAAAGCAGTTTATATAACCGGAGGCAATCGCTCAAACTTGCAACAACTATGGCGATACATAACCCGATAATGCAATTTATTATCGCGATAGCGTTATCGGTTTTGATGTATATGGCATTGTTTTTTATGAAACAAGCTAGTGTAGGTGAGTTTGTAGGCTATTTGACAGCGGCATTTTTATTGCCTAAACCGATCAGAAGTTTAAGTGACGCTAACAGTGAGATCCAAAAAGGTATAGTGGCTGCCGAATCGTTATTTGAAATTTTGGATGAGCCGGGCGAATTGGATGAAGGCACTTATCAAGCAGAAAGATGTAAGGGAGCTCTGGAATTTAAAAATCTGACTTTTCAATATGCCGGCGCAAATGAGCCTGCGTTGATCGACATCAGTTTTAAGGCCGAGCCTGGGCAAACAATTGCACTGGTGGGCGCTTCCGGCGGCGGTAAAAGCACACTGGCCAGTTTGGTTTCGCGTTTTTATCCGCACGATAACGGCGAGATATTGCTGGACGGCGTGGAAATTAATAATTATGAGCTGGCAAATTTGAGGAAACAGTTGGCATTAGTCAACCAGCAAGTCACGTTATTCAATGACACGATAGCCAACAATATAGCCTACGGGGCGCTTGCAACGGTAACTAAAAGCCAAATAACTCAGGCGGCAACAGACGCTTATGCGATGGAATTTATCGCCAAGCTGGATCAGGGGCTGGACACGGAAATAGGTGAGAATGGCGTCAAACTATCCGGCGGACAGCGGCAAAGGTTAGCTTTGGCCAGGGCGTTGCTGAAAGATGCACCCATACTCATATTGGATGAGGCAACATCGGCGCTTGATACCGAATCGGAGCGTTTTATACAAGCGGCACTACAAAAAGTAATGAGTAATCGGACGACGCTGGTTATTGCTCACCGGCTATCGACCATTGAAAATGCCGATATGATTTTGGTTATAGATCAGGGGCGCATTGTAGAAAGAGGCTCTCACCGGGAGCTCATTGCAAAAAATGGAGCCTATGCACGCTTGCATTCGATGCAATTTGAGGAGCATCCCAAGGACAGCCATACGGTCACCCCAGCTGAACTGCTAAGTTCAGACCTTGTTTAAAGGACATAATTTTGAAAACATTTATTTCTGAGCTTGAACAGCATAAAGCCGTAATAGACGGGCTGGCGGGCTGTTCTGATGCGATTGAAGCAGCTGGAGAGTTGCTGATTAAGACATTAAAACAGGGCGGAAAAATATTGTTGTGCGGCAACGGCGGTAGTGCCGCCGATTGTCAGCATATTGCTGCGGAGCTGGTGGTGCAATATCAAAAAAGCCGTAGGGCGCTAGCTGCTATTGCTTTAACTACGGACAGCTCGATTTTAACGGCGCACAGCAATGACTTCGGCTTTGATACGGTCTATGCCCGCCAGATTGAGGCTATTGCCAGTGAAAAAGATTGTCTAATTGCTATTTCCACATCGGGACGTAGTAAAAATATATTGAAAGCAGTGGAAGCTGCAAGGTTGAAAGGTATGGCTGTTATCGGATTAACTGGGTGCGAAGGCGGTGAGTTGATCAAGCATGTTACCCATTCGGTAATTGTACCTTCGAACGTGACTGCAAGAATTCAAGAGGCTCATATTCTGATAGGGCATTGGTGGTGTGGTGCAATTGACGACAGCATGGATGTAGGAGATAGAGCTCCAACAGTAGGCGCTTTAGGCGATGCAGGAGCAGTTGCCGAGGAGACGCATTAATGTTGGCGACAGCACCTGATTTTACAAAGGCTCGTATCATAGTTATCGGCGATGTGATGCTGGATCGATACTGGTCCGGCCAAGCCGCGCGTATTTCGCCGGAAGCGCCTGTGCCGGTGGTGAGAGTTAAAGCCATTGAAGATCGTGTGGGCGGCGCAGGTAACGTTGCGCTTAATATTGCCAAGTTAGGGGGCAAGGTAACTCTGCTGGGCGTTGTTGGTGATGACGCCGAGGGCGAGACACTAAGGCGGCTGTTGGAAGCGGAAGGAGTGGATTGCGATTTTGTCGTTGAGCGGGAAATTCGCAGCATCTGTAAGCTACGGGTTATGGCGCAGCATCAGCAGCTTATTCGCATTGATTTTGAAGAGACGACTCTTCGGTTTGATTCAGCGGCCCTGTTAGCAAGGCTGATTGAGTATCTGCCTAAAAATAATACCATTATCTTCTCGGATTACGGCAAAGGAACACTGGCTGATGTTGCAACCTATATCAAAAAAGCCAAGCAGGCCGGTATTAAGGTATTAGTAGATCCAAAAGGCGTGAATTATCAGCGTTATACGCAAGCGGATCTGATAACGCCAAATCTGTCTGAATTGCAGGCCGTGGTCGGCGTTTCTGAACATGAAGATGATCTGATTGAAAAAGGGCGGGCGCTGTTAACTCGGTATCAAATCCCGACGCTGTTGCTGACTCGTGGCGAGGCAGGGATGACGTTGATACAGGATGATCAAGTGCATTCATTGCCGGCTCAGGCCAAGGATGTCTTTGACGTAACCGGCGCCGGTGATACTGTTATTGCTGTAATGGCTCTGGGTGTGGCGCTGGATATGCCGTTGTATGATGCAATGTATCTGGCTAATCTGGCAGGCGGCATTGTAGTCGGAAAGCTAGGCACATCAACAGTGTCAATGCAGGAATTAACGCGGGCAATGCACGGCGCTCGAGATTCCCAGTACGGTATCGTTTCCGAAGATGAATTGGCGCAAATATTGACCGGTGCCAAAGCCCATGACGAACGCATCATTATGACCAACGGTTGTTTTGATTTGTTACATGCAGGACATGTGACTTATTTACAGCAGGCAAAAGCATTGGGGGATCGCCTGGTTGTAGCTGTAAATTCCGATGCATCAGTTAAGCAGCTAAAAGGAGCAACGCGGCCTATCAATGGCTTACAGGAACGGATGGCGGTTTTATCGGCATTGGCTTGCGTCGATTGGGTGGTCTCATTTGAAGAGGAAACGCCTGAAAGACTGTACTGCAGACTGCTTCCTGATGTGATCGTCAAGGGAGGCGATTATAGTCCGGAACAAGTCGCCGGCGGTGAATGCGTTGTTCGGGCGGGTGGAGAAGTAAAGATTCTACAGTTTGTTGACGGGCAATCTACAACTGCAATGATTAAAAAAGCGAGGGGACAGGAATGATAGTTGTTACGGGTGGGGCTGGTTTTATTGGCAGTAATCTAATTCGAGCATTAAACGAGAGAGGCGAACGCGATATATTGTTGGTTGATCACTTGGCTAATGGGCGAAAAATGCATAATATCGCCGATCTTGATATCGCCGATTATATGGATAAGGAAGAGTTCATGGAGAAAATAGAAATGGCGCACTTTTTTGATGGGGTGCGGGCGGTTTTTCACCAAGGAGCATGTTCTGCAACAACAGAATGGGATGGGCGGTATGTGATGATGAACAATTACGACTATTCAAAGCGACTATTGCATTGGTGTATCGCGAGAAATGTCGCATTCTTGTATGCTTCTTCCGCTTCGGTTTATGGAGATGGTAAACGCGGCTTTCGAGTTGATCGCAGTTGCGAACATCCAATCAATATGTATGCCTATTCAAAATTCCAATTCGATCAATACGTACGACCTTTATTAGCTAAAACAAAAAGCCCGATTGTCGGTTTTCGCTATTTTAATGTTTACGGTCCAAGAGAGCAGCATAAAGGCGCTATGAGCAGTACGGCGTTCCATTTTAATCGACAGGTAATTGAGCAAAAAAAGGCAAAGCTGTTTGAAGGATGCGATGGTATGGCTGACGGCGAGCAAAGGCGCGATTTTATTCATGTTGATGATGTTGTGGACGTAAATCTGTGGTTCTTGGATCACCCTGAACAGCGAGGCATTTTTAATGTAGGAACAGGACGGGCTGAAACTTTTAATGCGATTGCTCAGGCAGTGATTGATTGGCATAAAGAAGGAAGTATTGAATATATTCCATTTCCTGAGCATTTAAAGGGGGCTTATCAAAGCTATACCCAGGCTGATATTTTCAAGTTAAGAGAAGTCGGCTATGAGAAGAATTTTCTGACAGTTAAACAGGGTGTCGCGAAATATCTAGATTGGTTGAATACATAAAATAACTTCTTGACGGGGTCCAGGAAGGCTGTATAATGCGCAGTTCTTTCGGGGCAGGTAGCCCGGGCGACGCAGGAGGCGTCAAATAAAGTTGACAAGGAGCTTGACAAACGGAATCGACCGGTTATAATGGTCGGCTCATCAGGGCTTCGGTAAGCGGTTCTGGTGATACGGAAGGAAAAATAAAGTTCAAAAAGAACTTGACAAAC